>Ga0056128_1002878_pt1 | contig 20734 bp, 11 predicted proteins | sample WorMetLIZISLAND2_FD_71113 | JGI IMG/M metagenome (GOLD analysis project Ga0056128, IMG submission 71113) | Marine gutless worms symbiont microbial communities from Max Planck institute for Marine Microbiology, Germany - Olavius geniculatus... ... | reverse complement strand
ACTGTCCTGAGGCCTGGCAATTTTTGAGGGGTCCGTCCAGGAATCGAACCCAGGACCTCTCGCTCTGGTGAAGTTGACCTGAGTCCAACACTCTAACCACTCGGCCACCGAGCTCCATTGCCGTTATTGGCTCGAATAATGTGAAAACGGTTGCAGATAGGTACATACATGCTGCTTATCATAACAAGCACTGGTGACAGGCTTTTTGGATTCATGAACACTGATGACCTTGAACGACCTTGAACCCCTCAAAGAGAGGTTTTTAGTGAATTTTTCGAAATTTTTGAATGCAGCGCACATTTCAACACTGAATTGCGACTAAATGGCTGGAGATAGACCAAGACAACCTGCGTATGAAATTTTCAGCATTCAACGTAAATTTTAGCAGTTCAAGTCCCGACCCCCTAGGTTCAAGGAGGCCGGCGCAGGCGAGCGTCAAATACAGCTACCCCCCTAAAAAGTGGTTATTTTACCGCAATTATCACCCGTAGCGTGAACACGGTTGCAGATAGGCACAGACATGCTGCTTATCATAACAAGCACTAATAACAGGCTTTTTATTGCTGTCAACGTCGATGACCTTGAATGACTTTGAACCTTCAAAATAGTGGTTTTTAGTGAATTTTTCTGCGATTTTTGGCTGCGACACACATTTTAAGAGTGAATTGCGCCGAAATGGCTGGAGATAGACCTGGACATTTTGCGCATGACATTTTTTTTAGCATAGAACATACATTTTTAAGAATCTACAAGTAGTTATTTTACCGCGATTGGCTCGTGTAGATTGAAAACGGTTGCAGATCGGCAGAGACATGCTGCTTATCATAACAAGCAATATAGTGACAAGCTTTATATTGGTGTAAACATCGATGACCTTAAATGACCTTGAATTTCAAAAATAAGGGTTTTAGTGTTTTTTTCCAATTTGTGGCTTCGGCGTAGATTTCAAGAGTGAATTGCGTCAAAATGGATAGAGTTAAATCAAGACAACCTGCGAATAATAACTGCTAAGGCTGTCGCGCGTCTCATGAGCTTTGCTCAAATTACTTGTTAGTACTCGAACTCAGCGATGTACTGGGCCTACCAAAAATGCAAAGTGCGACGTATGTAACAGTAACTAGGCCTAAATGACGGGAAAAAAATAATTTCAAAACACGGTTCTCGCAGCATGCTCGGTCGCCTCAGATAGGCCGGTGATTTCAGTGAATACCGAATTTTCTAAGCATGTCCTGTCTCGTAAACTCTCGTTTTGTCGACTGAATTCGACTCGATTCGACTGAACTCGAATTGGATTCAAAGTCGATCTGTGAAAAAGTAGTCTTAACTACATTATTAATCTATTATTAGATTATTATTTTTCGATAGTCTTAACTACATTATTATGTTTACAAACTATCGAAAAATGCCAAAATCTGCCCAAAAAACTATTAAAGCACGTTTTTGACTTCCACTTAGCCACGTATTTAAAAAGAAAGAAAACTGCTCAATATATTTTATCACCGACGCAAATAGATGAAATTCAATTCAATTAATCGTTACAATGCAGAATTTAGATTTTTAATTCTGACATAATACACGATTGCGTTCTTAGCCGACCGTACTTATAAGTAACAATGGAGTTTTTGGTAGAATACGGTTCTCGTCCGTCCGTCTGTATGTCCGTCGTCGTCGTCTGGCACGGATGTATTGTGGCTAAACGGTGCGAGATAGGGCCTAAGTTGCTATTGTCGTATATTGACTCTCAAATGACATGTAAATCAGTGACCTTGTATGACCTTAAATGGTCATAACGCGCTATGATATGCTAATTGTGCAGTATTGTGGCTAAACGGTAAGTCGTAGGAGATCGGCGATGGTAGCATCGAATAGGGCGCTGGCAACTTCTATAGGCTGTCAATATTAACCATGTTTCTATCTGCAGCAGTTTGGTCGCAATTTTTAATGGAAGGTTTTAAGCGTCGGCACGGACACGGCCCCACAATATATAAGTGGCCGTATCTCGAAAATTGTGAAAGGACCATGGTTGCTATTAATCGCTAATAGGAAGTGGCATAAGCCTTTTTCAGAGGAGATGGAAATCATTGACCTAGATGACTTTGAAAGTCACTGACAACTAGTACGGTCGGCTATCTTAGCGAAAGCTAGGCTTTTCGTTTCTAATACAAAAAAGACGTTTTGCTGTAACATCTTTATTTCTTTTTATTTGCATTAGATGCCTATTGTTGTCAGCTAATATGAATAATTTTCTATCACTAAACTAACTGTTTTAGCAGCTGAATCTTAAATGGCGAGTTTTCACTTCACTCGTAAAATTATGACAGTAGATTTTATTGCATGTGGTGCGCATTGTCGCCTTGATCGATGAATTTGTGGACGGTTATAGTCTGTGTTTGGGCCAAATAATACCATCCTATCTGATATTTTTAACTATATTTGTCGCATTGGCTGAAATTGCGTGTTTTGAATTTGTAGTTACGAGTAGGTTAGTGCCTAATTTAATAATATTATGTATCTTTATTCAACATAAAAAAGGTGAAGAAGCACGGAAGCAGACTGAGCAGAAAAAGTTGAGTAATACAATATTATGATTATTTCTGTCGGTGCTTTAAAAAACGGGTGTTTTTGTAAGAAAACTATTCAGAGTTTACAGTTTTTATTGTTGTGGTATATACGTGCCACTTTTTTCATTTAGATTGTATTTAAGTGGTTTAATAGTTTTGCGTTTTATACGTATGCATTCAGTCAATAACAATTAAAATATTGAGGTCTTATACGTTTATAAAACAATGGAAAATATGGAAACATATTTAAGCCTAGCTAAATGGAACAATGCTAAGCCAGAAATATAACATCATGCGCAAATGTACTAGTAAAACACAAACGTTAAGCCCAATAAATGTACACCGTGTTACGAAAAAAACATCCTGGACATTTTTGATTGTAGCTTAAAGAAGAATTATCAAATTTTAGTAATTTTTGATAAGAATATTTTTGCTACAACTGGCCATCAAATGACCGTTTAATTTCCCACCACACTCAATGTCTGTTTCTGCACTACCTGGAGTAATTAAAACCAACAATTTATTGTATTTTTGTTTAAAGGAGCATTATTACTTAATCAAAATAAGACATGAAACACATTTTTCACATTTTTGTCACATAGGTTGATAGTTTATCCAATTGTCTGTTTTTTTCAACTGCCTGCGGTAAAAAATGTTCAAATTGTCAGCCTATTACGTGACCACAAGCACAGAGATGGTTTCTTCTTTCGTTGACAGCAGGGTCAATGATGTTCTGCTCCAGAACAATCCAGACTTCACCAATCACTTTTTGAATTCATCAACATTTCTGAAGGTCATCTGGTAAACACTCTGCTGCACAACAGTCAAACAGTGTAATCGACTGGCTGTTAGGGAACACAGGTCCGAAGATGTAAAATTCATTGAAGTTTTTTGTTCATTTGAACGTACATGTCGCTTGTTTTGATTTTCCCAGATAATGCAGAAGCAGACACTGGTTGAGGTGGAAATTATAACGGTCATTTGATGGTCAGTTATGTCAAAAATGTTTGCACCAAAAATTGTTAAAATCCATAGATTCTTCTTCAAATTACAATCGCTAATGTTGGGGATGTTTTTTGACGTATTTTTGTTCATTTCAACGCATATTTTGTTGGTTCAGTTTTCCCAGGTAGTGCAGTAACAGACATTGGGTAAGGTGGTAAAATAACCTGTCATTTAATGGCAAGTTGTACCAGAAATACTCGTACCAAAAATTAGTGAAATTGGTCAACCCTTCTTCGAGTTACAATCGATAATGTTCGGGATGTAAAAAGATGTTTTTTCCGGACATGGTGTAATAAAGTATTTAATTTAGCAAATTCAATAAGATAAAAACACAATTAAGTGATAAAAATCGTTTATTAAAATATAAAACAACGTAACAATGTATTTCGTATGAAATTGCTATTCTGTGGACGAACAACAAAAAAAGTTTCGTTTCCTTTAGTCGCATTGTATTAATAATTGCTTATAATAAGTCGTTCGCTGATATAAAGCAAAAAGACCAAATGAAAATTAAACCTGATCGAGAGACCGCGATAGTCGGCATATCAACTATAGCTAGTTAGTTGGTTTAAATTACACAAACCTAATTTGTTAATTTGGTCGCCGTCAGCAATAAGCGCCTGTGCGACAACAACGGTGTTAGCGAAGCGACAGCCGTTGTTAATGATTAGAGTCTTGGTGGGCAGCTTGCGATTTAGGCCTACCTGTAGTGGAAACGGCGGCGGATCGGACGCGCTGACCGCTGCGGACGGACAGGTGAGTATTGATGATGAAGAATGATTTGCAGCCAGCGCGCCGGGCGGGCGGCGTGCGACAACAATCGCCTCGTGTTGCCCACCGTGAGTCGCCGGCCGGCGCCGCCACGATACAATGGTCTTTATCGACCGACGCAGCAGTGCGTCCAAGCCGCACCATCTCTCTTTCTGTCTCTGTCCCGACGGCTTTGTTCCCGGCCCGGATTACCCCACCGTAATTCTTTGTTCGCATTGTTTCAACGCGGCCGCGGAAAAAAAGGAAAAGTTGATGCTGGCCGCAGCTGGCGCGCCGCAATTACAATGGCGCCAAAATACGCGCGATGCAGCGGCTGATGCAGCAGACGAGATTAGGTGAACGTGCGAACCGGACGCATCCCACACGCGTGTGCTGTACGACTGATTATGATGTGCGTGTTTTATAACTTTAGGGCCTACTCGTCATTAGCGATAATCACTCTAGCCTATAGCCTACTGATCGACCCATATCAGTTCGTAATAGTGGCTGAAAATTATCTGCGTACGAACGCCTGCTTAATTAGGCTCTACTACTAAGATGCGGATCAGCTGTGAAATAGTGACGTCATCGTGCTGCGCCGATGACGTCATCGAAGGATACCTGTCACGTGGTTTGTCGGGCGCGCGCTTGTTTCTGTTTATAATCGTCAGCAAACTACGACGCTCTCGCTTCGAACGGTTGGAACCGAAAGTAATAGCAAAATATAGCGAGTGAAATATAATGAAAATAATGAAGAAATCGAGAAAAAATATCGTGCGATTGCTCAACATATACATCTCACTTAACGTCAATGATTGATCGTCAACGGAGAAGACGCGAGCTGTCGGTTTCTTAATAAATGTAAGTGGACGAATATAGGCTAAACTGTCATCGTCTTCACACAGCTGGAGTTACATAGTTTTACGCCACTGTGAATCATCTGCGCAGACTGCGATACGTCAAGTCATCGGTCACGTGACTGTTCGACTCGCGGCGGGCGATTTTCTATGGGTGGTCCACTGAATCGTGCGTCTATCTGGCACTATTATGGAGATTTTTCTATAGATGTAAAACAGACCAACATCAAAGAACAGTTACGGATATACGTCAGCCACGACCGTATCAGCGGAAGTAAGTAACTTAATTGATTTGACTCAGTAAACACATAGGCCTAGCATACAAAACTTTATTAGGTAATTTGCACTTTAGTTTAAGCTTTTGTAATTTGTAAAGAATGAATCTAATTTTTTATTTTTAATATTTAATTGTAAATGCTTGTAGGCCTAACTGATTTCAGTTTTCGGTATTTACCTACATGTATTTGTTGTGTCTAGCAATGGATGTGAACTAGGTCTAATATTTTCGACAACTGTCTTGCTATATTGTCATAAGACGTAACTGACATGAGCCACGCGCGGTCAACGATTAGCTAAGGCCTAATGTATTAGGGGCCTACAGCCGATAGGGGCCTAACGATTACAATTTTTAATAATTAACTCTGCAGCAAATTAATTAATTGTCAATTTCAACTGAAAATCAGGGCGTAATTGTCAATGAAATGTATTTTGTGTCTTGTAATCAAGCTAAAATTTCTGACTTTTTCTGGAACCGCAGATAATTAAGATACTTTCCGATGCTTGTCACAATGTCACAATATTGTATTTACTTTGTAAGTTTGTATAAGGTTTTATTGACATCACTTTAATCGACATTTTAACAATTAAATTGATGTTTAAAAATTGCGAATAAAACCGGGACGAAAAGCTGAAATGCGTTTGAAAAATATTACGCTTATCTCTTTCCGAATTACGGAATTGTCGCGCCTTTGACAAAAGACGTTAGCAACACTGTTTCTTAACGTTCGTGCAAAGCGCCCTAGTGAATTTATTGTTACAATGCTGCAACAAAGCCTCTGTCGATATTTTTCAGCAGCGTTCGCTAGGGGGCAGCATGAAAGCGACCGGGCGCGCACCTGTTGACTAGGTTTCATACGCAGTCGCAAGGTGACAGCACGATCAGAAGCAACACCGTAAACCCAGTTCAGCTGGCGGTCACAGCAAGTCTAACCGATTTCTTTAAAAAAATTATTGCAATCGTTGAAAAATAACATAAAATAAAATAATTTGTAAGCATCAACAACTTCAGATTTTATCTGTGGGCCTAAACGATAATACAATACTGACAATGCTGGTTATTGACGTAGGCCTACTTACAAATTAAAACTTCAATTGAAATAAGATATGACAAAATAAGAATTCTTAATATAAGTTTTACATATAACATGTTGAGTAGATAATGCATTCGAGTATTCAAAGTTTTCGAAACATTGCACTTATGAGTCACTGCTTATTTTGTAAAAATGTTGAATTTTCGGTTTACCAGTCAAAACTATAGTTGTTTTAAGTTTTTTGCCAAAGATTGTTTGTATTGCGATTGTAGGTCTATTGCAATTACGGAAACAAAATACAAGTTATCGGCGAGTTTGCAAGATTAATGTTTCCCGTTCTTTATGTAATTATCGCTAATGGTCAATAAAAATGAATAGGCTACATATTGCCGGTGAGTTTGACGTGCTGTCGAGGACCGCTATGCCGGTGCGCCACTTATCGAATGCTCTGGCAGGAAGACTAAGCAGCACGGACTGGGGAACCCCGTGGCGTCGATGTACCAGGAAGGACGGCATGTTGGGGCGTTGTCGCCGTACGTAGTCCCAGGAACCGGTAATCCTCGGCTAAGCTGCGTCATTAACCACCTGCTCTCTATTCACCGGGCTGCTTGCCTACTGCACCGTTATACGGCATCGCCCCAGTGCGGAGGCCGAGGGTTCCAGGCCTCCTGCCCTGCACCATCTGTTAGCCTATTATTTTGCTTTGTCGAAGCCGTGCGCACTCGAGCGTGACGGCGGCCTACCGCCACGCATCAGCGAATTTCATTATATAATGACCGGTGCGGTTGCGAAGAGCGGGTTTTCAATGGCTGAATGGGCTTTGTGTGTTCCTGGTAGCGCAGCCTGCCTGTGAGCAGGTGCAGGGGTGCAGTGCAGTCGCGTGTGGTTGAGAGGACTGGACCTATGACAGAGAAAGCGCCAGTCAGTCATTAATCTACACGATAGCCGGTCGAGTCCGTTATACGTCAGATCGTACGACTGATATGAACCCTGCACACTCACTCACTCACACGTGCACCTGCTCAGTTTGCTTGGTTTCGTTTCATCTATACAGCGGCCGTTAATTACCTTGCTGCTGGCACTGTGCACCGCTTGTAATTATATTCATCTGTATGCACCATATAGAAAATGCCAAAAAAGTGCAACAAGTAATCAAAAAACACATCACTAGCCCACGTAGGCTAAATCTACACTGCGGGCATAGCGCGTTCAACAGAAAAGATAAAAAAAGTCAATCTGTTACAAAGTGTATCTTTACATGAACCATTTTACTGACGTCGCAAGTTCGAACGACAAAAAACTGGAATATTTTGCTTGCTGTTCGTTTTCTTTTCGATTTATGCCATGCGTAGCTTATATTTGGAAATTTGGAAATCGTTGGACAACTTGCTTTGCCGTGTTTATTGCTGCGCGTTAGTATTCTCTGTGCTTTTGTAGCTTGTTTGCGATTCTTTTTTCGTAATTTTGTTATTAATTTTATATATTCTGCTTTCTGTCCGTATTCACGAAACACAGCAGTAAAAAAAAGGCCTTAACTCAGTGTCATATACATCTAGTTTCGACTCTTCCAATTCATTTCCAACTGTACTGTGAATGAAGACTTTCAAGACAAGTTGTCTCATCCGTTTCGAAGAATAAAGCAGCTGCTGCCGGGTGTTAGATGAGTGAGATGGAGGCACCTGTTTTTACGCGGCACCTGTCTGTCATCGCAATATGTTCTTTCTCGGCTGTTCCGTTAGCCGTCGTCTGTCCCTCGTGTTCACTCAAGCATGACGGCACGCGACCGACCCACACTTACCGTTAGATATAGGCCCTATACCACTTCATAGTGACATCGCTGGGTACCTCTTACATCCACTGGCTGCTGGTGTTCGGGGGACGGACGTGGTGTGGGCTGAGGTGCTCATGCTCACTGATCGCAGACGTGTGATGTAGGGTTATGTAACCCAATTTTCAGCTAACAGTGAATTCTGCGAACCACTTTCTCATTTCGATTTTTACAATCGTGACTGCTAACTGGCACGAAAGTCACCCACGAAGGTGTCTCCGACGAGTGACGATTCATAAGATATTATTTCTAGTCTATAAGTTCCTACAAAAACTTGATCGTAAGCAAAGGTCTGACAACTTTAAGCTAAGTTGCGACAAATTATTCGTCGGACACGTAATAGGCTATTAGAAGAAAAAAAGTCGGAGACGTGAGCTCGCAGTTTGGTTTAAGCAGTAGGCTCCTAGTTGGAAATAATGGAATTTGGGCATTGGATTTATTCCGAAGATGATCAATAATCCAGCGACACCCAAAACATCGCTGTATCATCGCGACCAGGTCCTTTTGTACGAAAAGGCTTTGTTGGGTGCCGTCCGAGCTATTGCTGGCGGGTGTGCAGTAGTTTGTCGCTGTGGTCACTATACAATAGGAGGCCTACAGCAGCGGCGTGGAGTGAACACGGACGCAGTGAGTGAGTGGTGTCAGCTGATTTGGCGGGATTATAGCAGCCGCCCTCGCTTCTTGGACACTTGCCAGGTCTTGCAGTGACGCAGTATATAATCCGCGATGGTCTAAGAAATGTTGTAATTACTTGATTGTTGCGGTTTCCGTTAGCGCGCTTGACTGCATGCGACGTCGTATGTCAACCATCTGTCGTCTGTGTTCGTGTACTTGCATGCCTGGGCCCACGACGACGTCCATAACTATTACTGTATGACGCAAAATTTACACGCAAAAACACACCCTACGCTCGAAAGTCAATGCAGATCGCTGCACAACGCCGACACAGTAAAAAATAACGAAAAAGGACTCTATTCAAACGATAGGGCGAGAAAAACAAAAAAGCCCAATTAATAACTTGAGGTTAATTAGAGGTCAATTTTAATGTTTAAACTTTTTTTGATTATGTAATGTTATTCTTTCATTGTGTTTAACAGTAGGTGGCCGCTGTCTTATGTTATCAACTATTTTTTGTTACTTTATTTGTGGTTATGGAAATTAAACTGTCTCTCTCTCTCTCTCTATTTTTTTTACAAATTCACGTTTTGCTTACTTACTTTACTTTACTTAGTTATTTATTTTAAGAAAGAAGTAAGGATAAAAACATTGAAAAGTGTTAGAATTATGGTGTTTTTTTTCAAGTGGAAGGCAGTATAAAATAAACATGTTCTCCGTGAAAAATATGTAATTTATTATCTCCATCGCACGATGTGGACGCAATATTAGGGCCACTTTTTGTGGTCGCAGAGTTTTTACGCGCGAAAGCAGTTAACTGCTTTATCGCTTCTTAGCCATCGCAATTCTGTCTGTCCGTCCGTCTGTCCGTCCGTTACACTGGTGGATCAGTCAAAAACGGTGCAAGCTAGGATCACCAAGTCTTAACCGTCGGCTGCCTAGCTGGAAAACTCTAGTTTCAGGAACCATAAAGCTTTTCCATGAACTCGAACAGGGTCACCCCGAACGATAGCGCTAAAATGAGGGGGGCATGAAAAATTTGCGATTTTTAGCCAATAAGTCGTTGTATCTCAATAACAGTGCGAGATAGGGCCTAGGTTACTATTAATCACTATAATAGAAAATCGTACAATGGCTCTCGATTGCCACCGAATTCAATGATCTCTGATGACCTTAAACGCCAAAATAGGGGGTTTTATAAATTTTTTGGCGATTTCGGGCTGCGAGACACATTTCAAGAGCGAATTGCGCCGAAACCAATTGAGATAGACATGGAGAAGTTGCGTATGAAATTTTCAGCATTGAACGTAGATTTTGATGGTTTAAGTCTCGATTTTCTAGGTTCAAGGAAACCTGCGCACGAGGGCAAAAAAGAGCGGTACCCCCGTAAAAGTCGTTATTTTACCGTTGTTGGCCAGTCTTTCGTAAAAGCGATTACAAATATAGGCATGGACATGTTGCCTATTACAACAAATACTAGTGACGAGTTTTTCAGTAGTATCAACATCGATAACTTTGAAAGACCCTAAACTTCCAAAATAAAATTTTTTCATTGATTTTTGCGATCCTCGGGTGCAGCGCACACTCCAAGAATAAACTGCGGCGAAATGGCTGGAGATAGACTGACAGTTTGCGAACAGAAACTGCTATAGGCTTTCGCGCGTCTCGTAAGCATTAGCTCAAATTTATTGTTTTTTCTATTGTGTCGATGTTGTTCAGCAAACGCTATTGACTTTCGACTGTATCGTGTGTTTTCAAGTATAAGTGCGTCATTCAGCAATAGTTTTGGACGTCCTCAAAAACAAAGCAGATTTCTGTGAAACTACACATTTAGAGTTTACAATGCATGCCGTTCCGTGTCTGTCAAAATTAGCTGACTTGGTGTAGTGTAGCTTTGAGCAAAATGTTTAGGGGCCCCTTTTTGTGAACACAGTATAGAGCCTATACACACACCACAGTTACATAGCTGCTAATGTTATGTAAGTATTTTTCTTTAATATCGCTATACACAGGTAGTGTTATTATTCTTTTATTTATTACACACGTGCTGTCAGATTGGCAGATTCGTGTCCCATCTGCAATGCGACCTGTTTGCTGTTAAATTTTTCCAAGACGTTCACGTCGAAATACTGCGTGAACATTGATTGAGAAAGACGTTAGCTTCATCAGCAAAGTGTTGCAAAGTACTTGCCATAATTGTATGCATTGTGTCCAGCTGAGGTTGGCTAAAAATTGAATGCTACGGTCTGTGAAAGTCACGAAAGTCAACGCTAATAAAAAAACGACATGAGTGCGGAAGACACGTTGAAAGCGGGCGGTAAAAAAATTAACGATGCTGGTTGGGGCAGGTGCAGTGGATTGGCTGGCTATAATTGCAGCGATGCACCAGCATAACTCGCGAAGACAGAGGGATAGAAAGGGACACGTAGAAGAGTATTCTCAGTTCTCACGCAAGTTTCGCCAGCATCAGCATCATTGTCATAATCCATAGCACGCAAACACTTCTGCCCAAGCTCCACTTATACTTCGATGGGGAAGCCTTACTTCAGGTACATTTTAAGACGTTGTAAACTGGTTGTTTAGGCTTTCCATTTTCGCGAACTTGTCGTAGAACTTTTTCCGAATTCGCTGCAGACTTCCAGTTTTTTGTGCACTTACGTGCAACTAGTCGTTCGACATGTTGAATTCGTAAGAAATCGAAGTCAGTCGAGCTGGGGCTTTTATGTCGTCGTTAGTCTATTGCGCGACCGGCCAGCGCACTTGTCTATAGCGTTCCCACGACTCCCGGGGGCAGGAAACAAAATGGGGAAGGGAACGGAGGGGAGCGATGGGATGGGGTCACGTGACCTCCATCGATCCATCTTGTCAACGACGATGACAAAGAAGTTGACTGACGCGCAGATGGCGCCCCCTGATGACGCGCTCCGCAAACACCCCCACTCATCTGCATACAGCTGCTGTAGTGCCGAGAAGCCGTGACGTCACCACCTCATTTGCATGCAGCTGCCGCCCGAGGCTGTGTTGGGGTGCTTATGGCGTCGCTTTTCGTGATCGTCTATCGGGGCGACGCCTGCCAATCATTCGCCTGCACACGCGCCTGTGTCGTCATCATCGTCATCGGCTGCTGAGGCTGATAATGGCCGCCTTCTCTCATCCGCACGTCGTTACCATGGCTACTATCAGCTGCAGATTTCAGCCTTAGCGTAATTTTACCGCCCTCGAGCAGGATAGGATTTGGGATCTATCCTGGACTATCTCTCCATCTGTATGCATGATATCTCAAAAAGTTACGAAAGAATGTTACTGAACTCTTTGGTTGGGTTGACCGTAGCCCAAGAAAAAAGTGAGCTGGTGTCGCTGACATTCTGAATTTTTAGTGTATCCTGGACTATTTGCAGTTATATTAGGAGATACAAGCTTCAACTCAGATTCGTTTTGTTCGCCAGTTGGCGGCACCATTCTCGGCGGAGGGTTGAGAGCTTTGGTTGCATCTAGCTTTTTTATTGATTAAAAAAAAGTTATTTTTAACGATTTGGTTATACATGTATGTTAGAATCCACTCTTAACTGATGATTATTTATGCAATTATGTTGTTAACTTGTTACTTTATTCTTTAGTTGCTACTATTAACAAAAATTTTCCTAATAAACGTTCGTTCGTTACCGACACAAAAAAACACGGTGCTCCGTTTTTCTCCAGTTGTCCAACATAACCTAGGGTCTACTCAGTTATTCTCCATATAACAGAGAACTAAAACAAGAAGCCCAGCTATCGCTAGGATAGCCTACCGTATTGGTTTTAGTGACCTTGAAGGTCATCCAAGATCGATGATTTTTATTTTTTTTAAAGAGCATATGCCGCTTCATATTACTGATTAATAGTAACATTGACCGCATCTCTCGCTGTTTTCGAGATATGGTCAGTTTTCCGTTGAAAAGCGCACATTTTCCCCCTTGTTCGTTTAACCGTCAATTTGAAAATGTCTCCCTTGCAGTAGATGGCTAAAATTTTACACGCCTAGGTTTAACACACATGGCTACTTATCGTGTAAAAAGTTGTTTCCTACGTCCTAAATCTTAAAAACAATACATCCGTGACAGACGGACAGACGAACGACAACCATGCCAATAGCTCGACCGTTACTTAAATACGGACGGTTAAAAACCAAACGCCACACACGTCGAAATAGTTTCAGCATGCAGCTACAGCAGCGAAGCAACCGCCGCGCTTTTTTAAAACGTGTACAGAGCCACCTAAGTAAACTTAACTGAACTGGTTTAGTTTTTGTCAATTTGTGACGAACTGACCAGTGGGCAAGCAGTAATGCATTACAAGAGGCACCAATTAACGATGTTCGTGACTACGTGACCACGCGCACGTACTCGTCAACCAATGACCAATAGGCTCACTCTGCTTACCCACTGGTGATTTCGTCAAAAACTAAACCGTGTCAGTTCAGTTCAGTTTAGTCATATCACTTTGTACGTTCCTTTAAAGACGAAATCTAACGGCGTCGTCAGGCAGTTAAAACATAAAAGAAATGCAGCAGAAGACTGGCATGCCTATTTGTTTTGTGTGTAAATCGTCATATTTGACAAAAAGTGTTTTGAAAAATTATGCCAAAAATATAAGTACACCTGCAGCTAAGGATGAGCTGGTGTTGATATATTTGTAACATGTAAAATAATAATAAAAACAATTTGTTTTTTTTCAATTTTCAAAAAATAATTTGTTGTTATGATTACGCGCATCGTGACGTCCAGCTTTAATTTGCATTTTCAGAAACTTTACTTTTTGGAAAATATTATTTTGCACAGGCCCCATTACGGTTTAGTCTAACTTAGCTAATGCGTTTTCCCATTAATTATAGGCATTCTAGAAATTGTCGTTCAGCGATTTTTATTTTACCTTCCTACAACTCCATCTCAGTGGCGTAGCCAGTAATTTCAATTGGGAGAGGCTCGTCTTACTTTCTATCTTCTTCTCTTTCCCCTTTCGTTTCTTTCCTCTATTTTCTTACCTTTCTATTATTTCTCTTTCTTCCCCTGTCCTTCCCTTTCACCTGACCTCCCTTGCCTCAGAAGTAAGATTCATAAAATCTAGTTAGGGGTCCTCCAGCAGAGTCTGGGGCAGAGCCCCAGCCGTAATGAAATTTGATGCATGTTAGCTTTAAAAGATAACATCTAGTGGCAACATTTTAAATTCTTTTTCCGAGAACAAACTGACCAAATTGGCAAATTTAGTACAGTTTAAACATATGTTACTGTTTTGTCCGGAGGACTGGGGAGCTGGCCCCCTGGAGCCCCGCCCCCTCCTTGTCTACGCCACTACTCCATCTCCACGTTTTCACTCCAGCACAAGTTGTGTACAATTTATCGCTCTTTGTGTTTTTCGGCTGGTCGTATAATAAAAACGCCGTCGTGAGGATTCGAAAGTCGATTTCACCGGGCGGACAAAGAGCGCTTGCGATGGGGACGAATATTGGGGGAGGAGACACGGGGGTCTTCTTTGTGGCTGAATTATGCAAGTGGGCGTCGTGACAAGCAAAGCCCAAGCTGCTGCTGTCAACGTCACGCAGGTGCCCATAAGCCGCTATGTATTATAGCCGCCCACAGGGCGTCGCTTCGTTATCCATTGTATACAAGAACCACGCCATCAGCTGCTGCAGCAGCAGCCCAAGTCCAAGCGGACCCGCCTCTACCATTTACATCCGCCTCCAGCTTAATGCTCACGTCACTAATGATAAATCACCGCAGCGAAAATCTTCATTCACCATATAATGGTGGTAGTAGCAAACCAATAAAACAAAATAATGAAAAAGCCAAGCCTATACGATGGTAAGTTACCCAGCCTTAACTATAGCAACGCAGTCAGCAACAGCGGAGAGTCTAATAGGCTATATACTCCAGGCTATAGCATTTCTATATTTGATAACTATTGCTAACCATTGAACACAATGACGGTGAGAAAAGCACGAATGTTCACTGGATGTTGAAAATGTAGCACGTCGAATCGATTCCAATGCATCTACATAAACTTTGTCAATGCTAATTCTATGAAGTTTTTTATACATTATAAACTATAAATTTATAAATTATAAATGTTTGACATTGTTTTCTGGATGGCTGACTTGTAGCTCACTCTGTGTTATACCCCGTTTACACGATCAAGCAATCATCAAGCAAACATCGAGCAATTAGAGCACACGTCGTGCACGTGTATTTTGAATGCATTTGCTGGATGTTTGTTCGATGATTGCTTGATGTTTGCTTGATTGTGTAAACGGGGTATTAGTGCATTATGGCCAGTTCACAGTTTTTCACACCTATGACGCCGACGCGACTTAACGCCGACTGACGGTGACAGTTGAGTCGAATCGGTGTCGTAGGTGTAAATTGGAAGCCTTACTTTTTAAGAATTAAATTCTGATATAAATTATAATATTAAAAAAAACTTTAGCGGTTTAACAGCTTGTGTTAAACAGTTTCGTAAAAAACGATAACGTGTTGCATTATTTTCTTTCTTTGTCTGTTTTTCGTCGCGACCAGATAATGGAGATTGCTTTTTAATGCATAGCGTCAAACGAGCTTGTGTTTTCAGAACTTAATCTTATACCGTCTTTCTAGACCTATAGGCTATTTTTCCTCATTTTTAAGCTTTAGTTATACTTCAGGACTTATCAGACAGTTTACACTGCGTATGCACGTTCTATGTCTAAACTGTGTTTATGGTGTGCAGTGCCTGTTCTTTGGTAGAGGTTTAAAGTTTTAGAAAAAAACTTCTAAATCACTATGGGAAGCCTAAAAAGTTATTTTCCATTGTGGTGAATAAAAATAAATACTAACATTATTGCAGAACATTTCACTTTTTTTCTCATGACAAGGCCATAAATTTTTTTTAAAAAAAATCGACAATACAACGTACTCAGTTTCGCTCGTTTTAATGTAGAGTTGATCTAAGTTGTCCGCTGGGACTGCACGACGCGTATAAAGCTCTTCGATTTGTCCGCTTAATCAACTTTGGCCCCTTAGAAACCGGAGACGATTACGTCGGTGAAGCGTGGATAAAGAAAGCAAAGGTCAGGCAGGGGCACCTGTTGTGATGATGTACATCACGTGACGTGGTCTAGGATGAGTCTGGCTGGAGCACTCTGTGGCGTGGTCGTCGGTGCTGCTTTGTTGCTTGCTGTACGCCTGATTGGCCAACGTCGCCAAGCGTGACCGCGGCTTGGTCCCACAGAGCGTCGAGATAAAAGACTCATCACCTGCCTCCCTGCCGTTAGACGATATACCGCTATACGCACCTGTAGACGACATGTGCAATCTATTATAGGCCTATACCTGTATAGGATGATGCCTTTGTGACTTACCGTTACGCTGGCAGGCGCCGTAGCCACAAAACACCCGACCTGACCACGCCTATGGTGTGTGCTTAGATCATGCACGCATGCACGGTTTTCCACAGCGCAGCAATTAATTACTCTTACACTCGCGCCTTGAACTTTTGCTGCTATAGTTCGCCGATTTCACGCCATACACGCGCATGCACCGAGACACGACATACAATGATGCGGGTATAACGGGCGTCATAAAATATTTACGATTCCATAGCAATTATACAACTGCGCGTGTAGGTATATATGCGTGAGCACGTGCCAGTTGTCGACGTTGCCGGAAATGAGTTTGGACATATTGTCAACTGGCAAGACGTCGTTTATCATAGCCGACTTTGCAGTAATTAGCGTCAGTCGACCACCGTAGGACATAATTTCATATGGCGTGTTGTTTCAGAAACAAATAAAACATACAGCATAATGTGTGTACATGTATGTCAATTTTATCAATAGCACTTACCACAAAAATGATATTTATAGTTGACGTAGCTTGTATTTTTATGAGTATGTTTATTCGCCAATACGACAGACAAGCAACACAAAAAAGACAGTAAACTAAGAAAAAAAACACAAGCACATATGCAGTCACCCAGATGCACACAAACAAAATGATCCTGCCATCACGGCTTGTGCGACAGCAACAAGCTGTTGTATAAGCGATGTGCCAGGTCAATGGGAAGGCCAAAATTTCGACCCCCCAAAGCTCCCACATTTTCAACCGATTTTAATGAAACTCAAACACAAGCACAAACAGCAATAACTTAGCCGCCGATTGACATAGAGTAGTAAAATTTTGCGGTAATGTCGTCGGCTGCTGCCAGATCGTGTGACCAAAAGCGACAAAAAAATTCAAAATTCCGTTTATCGCTCATAACTTAGTTGCTATTGCACGAACTTGCACGAAATTTCATATGCGAGCTAAGTTTGACGTTCTACATGCAGTTATACCATAAAATCAAACATTCATGAAATTTAACATGGCGACGGCCACCATTTTGTATTTTAACACAAAGCATAACAAATCAGCTGCCGACTGAAAAAGGTTCATAAAATTTTGGGTGGGTATGATTCACATCGAGATCTCCGTAATTAGTGGACCAAAGTTCACCGGACTTGTTTCGTCTAACGCGGGAGGAATCACGGTAGATAAAATATTTATCCGATTTTGAATATTTTCATCCGTTTCGGAGATATACGCCGCCGAACTTTAAAGTCGTCCGAAATCGAGGAAAATTTTGCATGTTTTTAACCCCTAAATTTTTTTGGGGTGGGCCCCCGAAATTTTGGACCAGCATTATAAAATTGGGCCTAGTACGTACTGACCACCGTGCAAAATTTCACGCCGGTCGGCCCACGCATCTCGGAGATCTCGCGTTGAAAAAAAAACTTCTAAGGTAAAACTTAAGTCCTCCCGAAAACTATCGTTTCCGGACGGACTAATTATATCATAATTGCTAACCAATCAACCTTCGGCATCAATGCTGTTGTAGAAGTTAATCTAACACATAATATATCTGGTAATAGCCGAAATAGTTTAGCAAACTACCGCAACAACTATGTTCCGTCACTTGAAAACGGTTTCTCAGAATAAAAAAAAATTTCTCATAATTAAAAAAAAAACTTTCTGCATTATTTTGCTCTCGTAGTAAATTCGCATGAACAACTTTCTCTTTCATACAAAATGGATAGCGGTGTCATGTAGGCTATTACTAAAATTTTGCAACTCTGAACTTCTGAAGGCTGCTTGTCTAATGGCCTATAAGCTTATGCGTGATCACGTGAATGAATGGCCCTTCTGACAGACAGAAGGTCTCATGGTGAGATATGGTGGTGGCAGCAACAGCAACAGAGGCGCTAACGAAGAAAGTGTAAGTGCGTCGGTGTTAATGTTTGGTTCAAAGTGTCACCGCCAGGTGTCCACGTCTTTGTGTGTCCCGTGACTCGGCCCGGGCTAGTCACCGCTCCGCATGCGCCCGGCTTAATTTACCCTTCGAGGATTTCCTGGCGACGCATGATAAATCCGCGCTCGCTCGCTCGGCCAAGCCATCTGCTCAGTTTTGAGTCGGCGATTAGTTGGACCGCCTGCAGGCGTGCTTCGGACTAGGCTGAGTGACAAACTTGATGCCGGGTAAACTGTGAACTCGCTGCTGTCGCAATCACAAACCGGGACTGACGCCGTTGCTTTGATTCCAGTAATGCAATCGGCCAGTTAATGGAGTCGCGTGCGACTGGCGTTAATTGCACGTCCAGTCGTGGTGATACTCAGTTTTATTCACCGAGGTAGAACAAATAACGATAAACAGAGAACACAAACGGTGACGACACAGACTACACTGTGTGATCCCATATGGCAGGTGACGCTCCGTAACTCTGTGAGGGGTTCAATCTTTTAAAGAGCTATATTCCTACCCGTACCTTTACCTTTATGCATGGAACTTTCACTGGGAGATTCTGATGGGAGTGAAAGTTTTGTCGGAGCGAAAGTTCTTTCATAGGCCCTACTGGCACAATAGCACAAAGCGGTTGACTGAATTAACTGTAGGTGACTGCAAGTCTGCAACTGAAAAGAAACAGTCTGTACAGCATAATTTTTATAGAGCTGTTTAAAAGAGCAAAGCGCTAAAAATGAACTGAATGAAAATTATCGCTGATAAAATGTTATGCCGCGACAAAAAGGTTTAGCAGCAGAATTTGTATATAGAGATTCCTTTTTTGTTTTAGATCATCGCACGTCATCAGGCTCATCATCACCACTTTTTATCATAAATTATCTTATTATTTTTCCTTTTAACATTAAAACTTTTCTCTTTCTCAAATCCGACCCGCATAGTCATTTCGGACTGCATAATTTTACGGATATCCAAACTTTTCTCTTTCTCAAATCCGACCCGCATAGTCATTTCGGACTGCATAATTTTACGGATATCCAAACTTGTTTACTGTTTTTACTCAGTTTATTTCTAGTTTTAGTTATCGTTAATGTCTTTTCGGGTTTTCACCTGACACCTGAGCCTCTAAAGCAGTGGCGGATCCAAAAATTTAAACTAGAGGGCAGAAGGGTAGTGGATGGAGTCTGGGAAGGTGGCTTCTAGAGAATTTTTTTTTTAGAAATTTTATGCAAAAATAACCCATTTTCGTGTGCGAAATTTTTGCTTTTTTGAGATGCATCCATTTAAGCTCCCCTGCCGCCGCTCTTTGAATCCGTCACTGCTTTACAGTCACATAATTCTATTCACCAAATTTTGGTTAGATCATGATAAATTATTCAGACAGTAGGCCTACATATGGGAAAACGTCGTCTCGCGTTTTACAGTCGGCGAAAAAAACTGACAAGAAAGTTGCTCATTTGTAGAAAGTCTCCTTCTGAAGCCTGTTATCTGACAACAGTTGTAGTAGAATTGTTGTCGCCATTGCTTTCCGAGTAATGATCGGTGTTTCATGTTTTAACGCGCGAAAGCAGCTACTGTTTTCAGCGCGTCTTAGCCATCGCAATTCTCTCCGTCCGCCTGTCCGTTTGTCTGTCACACGGGTGGATCAGTCAAAAACGGTTTAAGCTAGGATTACCAAATCTTCACCGTCGGCTGCCCGGAACTAGTTTCAGGAACCGTAACGCTTTTCCATAAATTCGAAGGGGGTCATCCCGAACTACAGCGCTAAATGAGAGGGAGGTGGGCAAAATTTGCGATTTTTGGCCAATAAGTCGCTGTATCTCAGTAAATGTGCGAGATAGCGCCTAGGTTACTGTTAATCACTAATAGGAAGTCGTACACTGGCTCCTGATTGGCGCCGAATTCAATGACCTTGAATGACCTTGAACGCCTAAATATGGGGTTTTATGGATTTTTTCTGGGCGATTTCAGGCTGCGACACAAGTCTATATCATTCACAAGGTGGCGCCACAGAACTATCGTTATGCGATCCAGATAGAAAATTTGGTATTTGTATATTAACTTAGCGTGAACACCGCAATTTTCAGCTAAACTACTAAACCGGAACTGCTATAGGCTTTCGCGCGTCTCGTGAGCATTAGCTTAAATTTCTTGTTACATGATTATATTATGTAATTGCATTAATTACCGTTAATTACCTTTCCAAATAATATTTTTTACTTTTATATTTTCGAACTTTCATTTTCAGCCACTTAAACTACTTCTAAATAAGAAATCAAAACAAAATCACGCAAAATGAAGCATCTGAGAAGCGTAATACCCATACGCGTTTCTTTCGGGGACGCTGAAAATGCGAGAAATGAAAATACGAGACATGAAAATGCGGCACCAAAAATAAGGGGTGATAATGGAAAAAGTGAGACATGAAAATGCAGGAAATGAAAATGCGAGACATGAAAATACGAGACACGAATATACGGGAAAATGAATATGCGGGTGAGACGTATGCTAAAAGTAATGTTTACA
>Ga0056128_1002877_pt1 | contig 20739 bp, 8 predicted proteins | sample WorMetLIZISLAND2_FD_71113 | JGI IMG/M metagenome (GOLD analysis project Ga0056128, IMG submission 71113) | Marine gutless worms symbiont microbial communities from Max Planck institute for Marine Microbiology, Germany - Olavius geniculatus... ... | reverse complement strand
TGACCTTGAACGCCAAAATAGGGGTTTTTACGGATTTTTTTCGCAATATGAGGCTGCGCAAGTCTTTATCATTCACAAGGAGGCGCCACCGTCGCCAACGCCACATGCGCCTATGGCCGAAGTGTATTATGGTCCCGATGGGCCGAGTCCAAGTGATATGCGATTTTCGAAACTGTAACTACTGAACTGGAAATGCTGTAGGCTTTCGCGCATCTCGTGAGCTTTGCTCAAATTTCTTGTTGTTCAAGTCAGCATGTCGTAGTGCTGAGAGTTGTTTTCTCAGCCTGTCCAGGGTGGCCACAGGGCCTTGAAAGTCCTTGAAAAAATGCTCATTTTTCCAGGGCCTGGAAAGTCCTTGAAAGTGGAATAGGTCCTTGAAAGTTTTGGAATTTGATGTAAAAGGTCCTTGAAAGTCGTTGAATTTGAACTGAACCAGCTTATAGATAATAAGCTGTTGGAACTGGAAAACTGTCCGTAAAGAGAAGTTTCTGTAAATAACTGCAAATATTTGTGTAAATATCTGTGAATATTGCAAACTGGACAATGAACTAAAGTGGATTAGCAAGCATCACCTGCTGTGTAAGGTTAGAAATGTTATTTTTTGTGCTGCCTAATGGTTTTCTTTTGATGCAAAAACGTTGCATACTCTCTAAAATTGTCATAACTAAAACCTCTGTAACTTGGCAGAAACGTCGACGGAATAGGTCTGGAAAAGTGAGTTTAAGGTCCTTGAAAAGTCTTTGAATTTTTTTCTTCCCAAACTGTGGCCACCCTGCCGTCTCAGTATTGAGAAGCATGTTACCAAGGTCAGCGCGACCTGCTTCTGTCATTTTCTGTCAACTTCGACACATCCTGTGTACATTCAGTACAGATTCTGCTGTAACACTTGTGCATGGTTTTGTGATGTCTTGAGTTGACTACTGCAATGTCATTTTGCTGGGGCTCCAAAGGCTGTGACTGATGAGCTGCATTGAGTGTTGAACACGGCAGCTGATGTGATTATTGACACGTGGAAGGTCAACTTAGTTTTCGGGGTCGGCAAACCGAGTACCAGTCTGCTTGGCTGGGGTTAAGGCAGTGTGCGTTCACTTGTGTCGGGTGGTGGGTGAACCCTGTGCGGTCTCATATGGCAGGTGACGCTCCGTAGCTGTGAGATAGGTTATGTTGTGTGTGATCGTGTCAGACTTGTCATGTAGAACGGAGGTTCAAGTTCAGTTGTGGTATGGTGGGTTTGGCCGTCAGGCTGAAAAAGAAACAGGTCGTAGTCGCTGATGCCAACGGCACCATATCCTGCATTGCTGTTAAAGTGAGTAAATTGAAATTGCAGTTCAGTTACATTGCACGGATGAACTGGCTGCTGTTTATTTTATCTTAGTTCATTTTTGTGAAGTGCACTGAGGCATTTCATTTCTCATGCTTTGTACACGCCTTGACTTGGTCTTTTTATACTACTCTGATATAAGCAGTTAGAGTCTTGATACGTGTTTGAGTGTAAAAAATATGTTGTTCGTACATGATTCATGGAGTTAATTTGCAAGTGCCCAGACTAAAATAACTGCAGAGGAGTTCATCTTGTTAAGCACAAAACTGGAAATTGGCAGTAGTTACTAGTTACTGATGGTTTAGTGGGATTAATGGTAGTGGTAGCAGGTGTTGTCGTTGTGGTGGTTATAGTTGCAGCAATAATTGTTATCATTGTCATAGTTACAGGACAGAGAAGCAAGGTTGATGTGATTTAAATCAAGTGATTTAAATCATTGATTTAAGTCGATTTAAATCATGATTTAAATCAACACTAAAAATCACGATTTAAATCACTGAATATAAAACAACAAATTTTTGTGTAAATGTGATGGCTGTTTTCAGTTTGCAATCTATTATTGGTATTTAGTGCACTGTAGTGCTTGTTAACTCAATTTATTTTGTTGACTACATTAATATTTGGTTATATCTGAGCTGGTAAGTTAGCTTAACCTGATACAATTTACGAAAGTTGACATTGCCAATTACTTTGCCTTGACTCTTATTAAGTGCTCGTGTTGTTTTGGTAGTTACTTTCAGCAGTCAGCATGCTTACAGGTATTAGAAATGTTATGGCTTTCATCATTGTCTACTATTTGCCTTAAAAAAGTCTGACAAATTGCAGCGCCATAAATATTCACAAACATTACAATGCATCACCAGGTTAAAATTGTAAATAGTTCTTTGTCAGGCTGCTATAAAAAATAACACATGTAATTTTAGAAAAGAAACTCTAATCAAGGCCGATTACTGTCATCCACAAACTAACAGATAAAGGTAACACATTGGTTGTCACAGATAGCATAGAGTGGTGTAAGAATCTAAAAAAAAATAAAAAAAATCGATTTAAATAAAAAAAATCTGATATAATAAAAAATCGATGCTTTCGATTTTTATTTATTATTGTGATTTTTATCAACCCTGAAGAGAAGTAATTGTAGATCATGCACGAAGCACTCTGGTAGACAGTTGTGGAGCTTCCTCTTTTTTATTTTGCGGAAGGCCTAGTGCCCGTAATATATTGCCTTCCAGACTATCTAAGCGATCCATTTCTCTCCATCGATAATCGTCAACACTGTTTAGAACACTTCCTCTTTGCCTGCAGCACATTGGAAAGCTTTTGTGTCTTTGTCCTGCATGAATTGATTGTGCATTGTATTGTATTATGTATGGTGATCGCATGTAGTGCCTGAGTCTGTATACATTTTTCTGTAGGACGGAGTGTGCTATGCAGTCTATACCAGACAGCTCGTCACGGCAATCGGCGCTTCGGAATTGGTAAGCTACTAGCAGCACATTGTGACAGAGTTGAGAAACCTGGGTTTTCTTTAAAAAGGCCAAACTTAATGGGTTTGGGGGTTTTCGTGGATTTTCGTTTACAGGTCAACCCACTTAATCGCATACCGCTTAATTGCATATCCCATTCATTTGCATGCCAAATGACAAAACCGAAAAGCTTCCATTCTGGGCTAAATACGCCTGCTTAATTGCGTACCACTTAATTGCATTATTCCGTGAATTTGAATACCCATAAGCAAAAACATTTCCGCTTAATGGAATAAGTCAGCTGCGCAGGTCGACACTAGCCTGTTTATAAGCAGAGTATAACAAGCATTGCCTCCTACAGAGTTGGTCAGACAGGAACAGACGACTCATTTTCTCATGACGCTGGACTTAATGAGCTGATAAGAGATGACAGTGATGCAGGGAGAAGGCTGCAGGGAGGCAGACAACCAAGCTGGAGCAGTGCGGGGGAGGGAGTAGAGTGGTACAGGTGGACAGCTGGCCCGAGCACCCATCCCTAGCACCTAAACGGACACGCAGGGTGATGTATCTATCGGTGTAATGTGTCGCTGGCTTTAGTGGGCCAGGTATCAGTTCAGCATCTTGATTTTTCTGTCTATTATAAACTATCAAAATCTGGCGCATTCGCACATGGCTAATGTTCGTTGTCAGACGGAAATTCACAATTTTTCCACTGTTTTTTTATCAAAGTTATTTGAACCATTTCACGTGTATAAATAATCAAAGGGTATAGTTGTCATTCATTTTAGTGGAAGACATCGTATGTACTAAGCTCCCGCCTAATCGTATAGCCCGGATAATAGCATAACGTCAGCCTGAACGGACCCTATGCAATTAAGCTGGTTTCACTGGTTAGAATGAACACTGTTAGGTATTATACACATCAAATGAATGTCTAAAAATTTTGTTTGCATCAGCTGCATTTGTTGCATACTTTTCCTGCGTCCATTGTGTACTTGTTTGCATATTTTCTTGTGTCATGTGCATCAGTTATGCCTTGCATTGCATGTGTGTTGCGTTGGACAAAAACCAGGCTTTCCACTGCCAGCTATAAATTAGCTTATTTAACTGACTTATTTGACTAAATTGTATCCTTTATAAAATTTTTGACTATTTGGCATTACGTATTACTGCAAATGAATGCACGTAATGAATGCAGTGAAATGCCGTGTCTGCTGCTGTTGACGGTGGAACCAGATGAACTGTTGAGGCATGTGAATACGCGACAGAAATGATCCGAATTGAACTTGCTTAAAACTTCGCAAGATGAACGGAAGTTAAACAAACTGAAATGCCAGTTCGTTCACTTGGTGCAGTCTGTGCAGTTATGCAAAGCAACTGAACTGAGATTTCCAATTCAGTTTAGTTTGTTCACTCTGTATGTGCCTTTGTGTGCTGACTGATAAGTGTTGTGCTGTTGCAGGTTTTCGTTGGCACCGCAGACAGCAAGGTACTCAAGATTCCCGTTGACTCGGCATCTTACTGGAAATGTCGGGTCAGTGCCAGTTTTGTTTTTGGTTTAGCTTTTTTCTGCCTTTATTTGTGTCTTGTTCTGTTTACCATTGCATTGACCCGGCAACGAAATCCACAAAATCTGAGCCACAAAATTTTTGAGCCGAGCTGTTATTTTATTTGAGCCAGAGCCGAAAGATATTTTACTGACGGTTCTTAGCAGTGTGCCAGTGAAAGAATTTTAAAACTTGCTCAGTATTTAGTAGCAAAGATATGGGAAATTTTTGTGGTATGCTCTTTCGACTCACATACAGTGTAGTTGTAGTAATTGTTGTGCACAGTACTCGCAGTGCTTGTGCTGTTTCTGGTGGGTCAATGACCTCTGTCAACATTTATCTGACGATCACGTCAACTACTTGCTGATGTCGGCCGGCAGCGCAGACACTGTCATGTGCAAGTGGGAAGGCTGCCTTCAACTTCTTCCCGCTAACGCAAAGGTCTGTGTTGTCAGAGGATAGTTATAGTCTAGGGCTGCAGAAATTATCGATAAACTAGTTGCTAAATAATTGATTACAGTTTTTTCCATCGAAAAAAGTTTATGATATAAAAATCACACATGTTCAACGTTTGTAATCTAATTTTGTTTCATATAGGGCCTATCATCAAGATTTCTAACTTGTATAGCGTTAACAGCAAGACATTACTGCAAGGCTTAGAAATACAAGACTTTTGAAAATATTAAAGCAAACACAAAGTGATTTTTAAACTCTTTCATTCCGTAGTTTATTAAAAATTTTCGGTAGACCTATATGTTTTATATTTGTGTACTTTTAATATGTCAGTCGTATTGGACATTTGTTTTATAGTGCCTGCGATGTTTTTATGTATTTTGTATGTAATCCAGCCATTTGGCTGCAATACCAATGAACGCTGGTTACTGAGCTTGTACTACACAGTTTGGGCAGGCTACTACATCATCACCACTTCTTTGTTCTAGTTTGAAATTTAAGATAACAGCATCCAGTAGTGAAATTCTGCCGTTTTCATGGTCTTTCTTGACCACAAAAATTAATTGATATTACTCAATTAATTAATTTCCTGACATTTTTGGAAATTAATTCATTAAAAATTTGTAGTTGGTAGCAGCAATAATTATCGTGACAAGGGTTGTAGTCAGTGGTCAGAGTAAGGTAGAATACAGGGGCACTGCATTCCCTTACCTTCTATTTTCAGTCCATGTAGTTCCCCCACCTGTGGTCAGTCAAGCAACTCTCAGGAAAAAAATAGTAAAATTGATGCTACCAGATATAGGATTTCAAGGCCAACGTGCACCAAGTTTGATTTCCGCCGGGGCTCTGCCCATAGCTCACAGCGCTCTTCCAGGCCCTCTAGCTGTTTAAGGTGGCCTACTTCTAAGGGCATGGGAGGGTAAGGGAAAGGGATTGGAAATTGGAGGGAGAAAAAAGAAGGAGGTGGACATGCAAGGGAAGGAAAAAGAAGTGGAGTTTCCCCTATCTCTTCAATTCTACTTCGAACACATGTTGTAGTCTATAGTTGGTTATTAGTTAAAACCCGAGCTTCCTGTTGCCATTCGTCCTTAGAAAAACCTGCATGCCTGTAATTTTTATTGGACCTTCAAAAATATCAACTCAGTTTTAAGCATGTTTCTGGAACTTTTTCTGAAAAGTACTGTTTGCATCTAGTCTGAAATGTTGCGGTATCTTTGCTTAAGTTTTCGTGACTACTATTTAGCGTGTCAGTTTGTTTTTTACGAGTTGTTGGATAATATTACACGACATGTCATGATATGAAAATAAATAATAATAACAAATTTATGCTACCTCTCCCGTCCCTAGTTTTTTTGCCAGCTGCAACCAGAGGCACAGGTTTTTTCTTTAGGCCTAATTATTTGTCATGATTGATTACAGTTTGTGCGGATTTGATGTACGTGTGTTTTGCAGCATTGCGTTGGCACCTCGCTGATCATGCTGCCAACGCACAGTGCACGGATACTAAATAGTAGTGCCAAGTCAACGCAGCCTTCGTTCATTCCCCGACTGATAATATCATTGTGATCGATCGTTAGGACCCAGTTTTCTGCAAAAAAAATTTGCCAAATTCCGCGGCTTACCACGGCCTTCCGTCTGTGAGTAAATTAAACTCTGTCCTGATCAGAAACTTTGTATGTTATTTATGGTTGTGCAGTATTGCGAAAGCTATTGGTAGCCCACAGTTTTTTGGCAGTTCAGTTTGAATCTTTTTCCATTATAAACTTATGTCATCAAGCCAATGATCGTACTAATCGTTGATCATTTCTCAACCTATCCCAAATTCCACGAAATTCCATGGAAATATCACAATTCCACAGAAAAGGGCAAATTTTGTGGCTCAGTGTGAACTTGTGGCAAACTGTGATCATTGTGATAATATAGCACATGATCCAGCAATTTTCGGGCACATATATTTGCTCCAACTATATTTGACCGAAGCAAAATATTCATGCTGTTTTTTTCTGAAATTAGTCTTCATTGTGCAACATAGTCTTCAGCTCCAGAGAAGCTTTGCTCCTGACCCCCAACCAGGGCTCTGTTTCTGGATCTTGCTGGCGCCCAACGCCAGGCCTTTAACACAGGCTTACGCTCTCACGCTTGCCATAAAAGCTGCACCATTCAAAACTACACTGTGATGGGCCTGTATGAGCATTGAAGGTTCCGACATACGTCACATGCACTTGTCGAATAACAAAACATATCTGTTGTGCAGTATTGGAGATTTATTTTGTATTTCTGTCTTTCATTTGCACATGTATTTCTGTCATGTACTTTGTGTACGACTTGAATAATAATAATAATTATTATTATTATCATTATTAGGTTTATTAAGGAAAATCACTGAGGTTTAGTGAAATCGATTTCACCTAATATGCATTTCTGCATAGTGTGGTCTGTTGTCTGTCACATTCATGCAGTAGCACCCTTTTAAAAATCATTTGATGTTTTTATTTGCCATTTGCCTGGTATGCTTGTCGGTCCAAGGACACGATCTGTTAGATGAGATCTCTAGGGGAAAAGGAGATAAGGAGGGTTAAACCCCCTAGCCCAAACTCGCACTTGTCTGATTCACCACGGAGCATCACTGATTGATTAGCGATTTCGCAACATACCAATTTACTTCGGTCACGTGTTGCTTTGCTGGCCTTGAACCCATCCCTGATGCATGGCTTCGTGGAAATTGCATAAATTGTTCAAATGCTTTGTTTTCAGCTTATTTCCCACCAGATTCAGTATATACAGAAACATTACCGAGTCACTGCCAAAGCTTAAAGCTCAAGTTTGATTAGGCCGCCCAGAACGATAGTTCGGGAAGGCCTTATGTTTTTACAAGAGTTCTTCTTTTTTCATCGCGAGATCTCTGTGGTCCCTCAGCCAATCTACACAAAATTTTGCCACATGTTTGGAAGCATGTTCAGTGTATAAATGCCAGTCCAGAATTTTGGGTGTCTACCCCACCAAAAATTTTGGGGGCCAAAAAACATGCTAAATTTGGCGCAATTTCGGAACAGATAGAGATATTCAAAAAAGGAAAACTAATTTATCGACTGCGTTTCCTCTCGCATTGGGCAAAAAAAGTTCCGTGAACTTTGGTCCACTAATTATGGCGATTTAGAAGTGCAATTATACAGAAAATCGACTTTTTTGGAAAACCATATTTCGGCCCTAGGGGGGTGCTGCGCCCCAAAATTTTTACATGCACTATAGAGTGTCCAAGTCTTACTAGCCCATGCCCCACCGGAGATGGGGGTCCCCCTTACAATTTTTTCAAAGGGGGTGTCAAAATTGGCTTAAAATGTAGCGTATGAGCCAACATAACTTGGAGCTAAGGGGAATAGCCCCATGAAACATGATGTGCTGCTAGATGGGGGTGTTAGCTCATGTACAACTTTTAGGGGACACTGCCCCTTTAAAATTTGGGAGGGCAAAAAATGTCCAAAATTTGGCATGATTAAAAACAACTTTTGACTTTGAGCACTGATATCTCTGGAATGGATGGAGCTATTGACAAGCAGTAAACAGAGTTTTAACAAAAAAAAATTGATGAACTTTGGTCCACTGACTACGAAATTGTGTTTGCTCATTTAGACCTACCCAAAACCGACAGTGCGCGGGTTTTTGGACAACTTTAGACTTTGATCGCATAGGCCTGTATCTCAAGAATGTATAGAGATGTCAATAAACGGAAAACGGCGTTTTCAACTACGATCTATTCCACGTCGAACGCAAAAAAATTGGTGAACTTGGGTTCACAAACAACAAAGTTCTGCTGTCTCATTTCGAACCACCCAAGTTTAACATTGCACTTGCCACGTGACTTTGCTGCAAACGGAATTTCAACCCCTTAACTGACCCCCCAATTGGACTTACTGCGCCGGGTGGCCTCACATTGGGCTCTGCCCCGTTTCTAGGTTCATTATGCATTTCACCACTGTTACGATGCATGTTTGCAATAATAGGCAATGTTTATGCAGTATGCAATACAGCTATCAGTTATTTTGTATTGTTTTTTTTTATCAGTTTACTCTATAGCTGGTCTAATGCAGCATCAGTCACTATCATCAGTTACACATACGAGGAGCGTTCAATAAATTCCAGGACTGTTCTTCTCAGTAAGCACACAGTGACAGCTGAAAACCAAAACTATTATGAAGTTGTACTGCCACTGTTGTACATCACTTACCATTACCATTACTATTGAGATATAAATGATGGGCGATGACGTTTATTTAGAGAATTAGATTACAGAATAATCATAAAATTTTCTAGTCGCAGAAGGTGTAGAAAGTGCTGTAATTTATTGTAGATTATTTGTAGCAATTAGCAGTGACACTTGATCACTTTTGGAAGTATTTTAATAGTTTGCCCGTTTTTGCTGCGATCATTAGTTAGTGACAATGTCATTGTTGGAGCACTACTTAAGGCAAAAAACGGTCAGCTGCAGACGAAGCATTTTTTGGTTTACTTAAAGAGTTGTTCTTGCAGACTTTTTTGCTCAAAAGACATACTGTGAATGAACAGTATTACCAGGCATTACTGTCTGATTGATTACGAAAAGCAATTCGCAGCAATTGACCAGGTTTGCTGCAGAAAAATGTCATTCATTAAAATGGCAGTGCCCCACCATGCAATTGGCCCATTAGAGTTAAGAAAATTGAAAAGATGGGCTGGGAACTGCTACAGCATTTGCCATACAGTCCAGATTTAGCTGCAAGTAATTTTCATTTGTTTGGACCACAGAGCGAATCACCTGGAGACATTAAGTTTAAAAACGACGAAGATGTTCTACAGCATTTTGTCCAGAAATTTCTACAGATGCCAATAAAAAAACTTAATGCTACGAATTCCAGCCAACTTGTACAACAATGGGAACATTGCAGTGAACTGCAGGAAGAAAATGTTCAAAAGTAACATAACTGTCAGAAATGTGCGATTTACTGTCGTTGTATTAAGGACATAGTCCTGGAACTTATTGAACGCCGCTTGTACTACTTGGATGGACGAATGTCTGCAGACAGGTAAACCATCTCAGTATACAACCAGCCACAAAGCCTTCCACCCCTCCGGTGTAGGTAAATCGAGTACTGACCTGTCTGGCTGCGGTTAAGGTGGGACACGTTCACCTACGTTGGGTGGCAGGTAACACTGTGTGATCTCAGATGGCGGGTGATGTTCCGTAACTTCCGTTACTGTGAAAAGGGCTACAGTACACTAGAATATCAGTGTGTTCTCTTGCTCTGTTCTATCACTAAGCTATGTGTTCTGCTCAACTAATTTCATTCTCCCAACATTAAAGACAGCAGACCAAACGCACATTATTACACACATGCCAGTAGTGACTAAATAAACAAATTCCAGACATAATGCAGTGATAGTGCTGTATAATCGATCAACTAAAGCACAGTCAATACAGTTACTAAAGCCATAGGCTTATCGATATAAACAGCACACGTATATACAGGGCTTGGCTTGAAGTGAAAAAATAGGCGCCAGTACGAGAACTGCTGGAGTGTGTACTGAGTGTAATTATTTTGTTACTATCAGTTAAGAAGTGGTGGTATGCTTTCCAGGCAGCCAAGGAAGTGCCAATGTGCCATACTGGACCACTTCGAGCCCTGCATATGTTATACATGTATACACTGTGTCTCAAAAAATTCACACAGTACCCTGTATGAATTCATTGTTGTAAATGGCCAGCTTCTGAATTTCACAAGGTAGTGTAGCATCAGTATTAAGGTGACGAGCAAAACTGTAGTCATCTGCATCAAGTTACTTCACAATGTTGTATGCCAAAAATTACTACAACCGGCCAACGTTTCATGGAATAATTAAAAAAATAACACTGGCAAAGTTTTTTTGGACACAGTGTATGTATATCGATGCTTGACATATACACAACGACAGTGCAGTTAATTTGTATGCTGTCACCAGGGCATACTCATTGGCTGTGGGTTTTGCAAGTAAGACATCACGACTGCAGATATTGACAACCTGAAACAACACAATACGTCAGCTTACTCTCAACAGACAACCTACATTCACCACTCAAGTAAATATATATATAAATGTACAAAACATCAGTTTATACACTTATTAACGGTGACATGCAATGACTGACACATCAAAAACAGCAAAAATCATAAAAAGTGATATTACTCACCATCACATCGCCTAACTGTCAATGTGCTGTTGAATAATATCACCTTTTTATGATTTATGGGGAGAGGAGGGGGTTCGGTTGAATCCATGGAACCCCCTTTGATATGGGCCAGCCACACATTAGATAGTCTAAATGTCACCCTTTAGTGCAATGACACTGTTGGCCAGATGTCGCAAATGACACGAAACCTGTACAATTTCTTGCTTCACTCTGTCGGAAATTTGCAGAGTTGTCTGCCAGAAAATTGCATCTTCCTGCCCTTGACTTTTGGTGATGATAGTACATTATGTATAATGCTGTGTTGGCACCTAACTGCACCCTACATTGTCTCAAAACAAGTAACAGACACGGGAACTTAACAAATAACATCCAACTTTACAAGCAACCTTAGCTAGCAAAATGAGTAACTACAGAATAATATGACAGTAATGAAATAAGCTGTTCTGATTGGGCAGCTGTTGAAGACCAATGGCATCGCAATATGGGCGAGGTAAAACTGCCCCTCTAAATTTGGGGGCCGGAAATTCCCCATTTTGGGGATATTTAGGATTAAACTGAAACTGAGCATCCATAATTAATTATTAATGTACTATGTCAAAAATTTGCAGTGGTCAGTCGTAAACTGCAACTTCTTGCCACCAGCCTCTATGACCCAGAACACCACTGCTGCTGCTGCTGAAAACTTACATGAAACTGCTGAGCATCTGTTTTGTATCTTCAGACGACCGGGAATTGGCAAAGCTGATGAATGCACAATAGATTGCTGCCCAGGCACACCATTTCAGCTGAAAGACAAATCAACTACGTATTCTAGCAACTATCAAGTATAATAACAAAGTATCCAATTACCACAGAATTGCTGCATAGTTGCTGCTTATCAGTTCTGTTACATGCAATAGAGTCATTGCTTCCTCGTGTTTGTGATAACGGGTGGCGCAAAAAAACACATCCTGAACATCTGCATGCATTATTCAGCCTAATGGTCGAAATCAGTGGCAGATTCAAGGGGGGGAGGGCGGCCGCCCCCCTATCGATCGCATGCATCAAAATGTGCAAAAGGAAATTTATCTCCGTGAAGTATACACGCCGTTATAGTTATGCAAAAGTTCGGGACGTTTTTTAGCGCCACCCGGTATTAACAGTTTAAATACATTAATATAGCAGTAGCTAAAATATTGAAAGTATCATTTAACAATGTAGATTCCAGTCGGCAGAGGACTGGGTTAACCAGTCTTCGGGTGTTGGTTGCTGAAAGACGTTCAAGATTTTTTAGTAAATTACATCAGTCGACTCTGTTTAGATCGTTAATGCCTCTGTTCTATAATTGCATCTTCTGAGTTTGTGTATTTCTGTTTTTATTTAGGTTTTAGGCCAGAGTGTGTTCTTTTTGTGTCCGTTTCTTTTATTCTTTTTTATCTGTACATTGTTGCTGCTGTCTGTATGAAGAAATAAAGATATATATTAAGTTCACAACTGTTGCCAACCGGGCTTTAATGGTTGTTGGCCCATGAACATGGAATGATGATGGTGACCTGCCAGATAACGTGATGTCTACCGAGTCATCCACCTTCCGTCAGCGACTAAAAACTTACCTGTACATGATGTCATTTTCCTGGCCTTTCCTGAACTGGATTCCATCAATTATTTATGTATTACCATGGACTTAGTAGTTTGCATTAATTAGGCAACCTTAAAAACTCCAAGTTAATCGACTGACTGATACCGATATTGCAAACTTCTGTTCTTGTTATATCAAGGTCAACAAGAGCCCAGCTATCGCTATGGTTAGCCTACTACACTATTGACACACACTCGCAGTATGAGTCTATAACTGTCCAATTACAATGTTTCAAGCATTTTGTTGCCTGCACTCAAAATGTAAATGTAGTTACTTACTTACTTACATAACTTCTGATATAATGTAAACCTCTGGTACCTCCCCGAAATACTCAGATTGCAAACCACAGCCAGGGTTACCATAGAGAGCCTACAGGAACTTACAAATGCCCTATCCAATGGCACCATCACCGACCCCGTACGACAAACCATTTAGCTACAGTACATACATTACAGACAGATAACATATCGCAGCATAACAATGACTGCTAATAATTGGTCAGCTAAAAATTGCACAAGAGTAAAAATGTAAGATTATTTTTAAAACGAACATAAAAAGTAGCATAGCATGGATACCTTTAGCATAAGGCCACACATGCTGAATATCATGCCCAACAAGTTCATGTATTCTGGTGTCGGATCATCAGCTACTGTTCCAGTAGGCAATGGCTTATACCTGCAGAGAATATATTACACCAAACCCAAACTACGTTTGACAGTGTAACAATATCTCACTATTCTTCTTAACTAACAATTCATTTCAAGACTTTGTAGGTAATGTATTACACATGTGCGAACTGTAAAGAAAAAAATCAGTGCTAGCGGTAGATCGGCAATCTCGCACTAGAAAGCAGAAAATTACTAGCGGTAGATCGCCATTTACCTATTCACATTTGTCTCATTGTTAATGTAAGAATGCAGCCACATTTCTTCTTCACTGCATCGCTAAGACTGTCGTTGGAACTGAAATGTTATCAATTACCAAGCATTAAATAAAATTTATTAGCGTATAGTTCTAAGTCCATGTTACAAAAAAAGAGCTATGGCTTGTGATGGACTCTGATAATACTGAACAAGCCTGATTTAAATATGTGACAGTGTCGTGGCATGGTTTGTAGACCTTCTATGTCTACCACGCATTTAAATTCTACCATCTTCCCAATAATGTATCTCCCAAATCTACCTCTAGCAATTTTCCAGTGCTAACAGCATGATCGCCGATCTACCGCTAGAATTATTGAAAGAAAAATAATACTGAATGCATAAGTGCACACGAGGCTACAGTGGCGGAAAATCTGCCGCGCTAAGTGCCGTCCATTTGCTGAAGTGGCGGAATTTCCGCCCAGCAAAAAAATGCTGCAGCGGTGGAAATACCGACCAAGGCCATCCGTGTCTGATGTCGCCATATCGAGCGGCACGGACACGGTGCCACGGGAGCAACTGCCCAACCTAGGCCGTAGCCTCACGGGTCGGCAGTCTGGCCAAGCAACTCCTCAAGCTAGGAACTATCATTGGATAGCCGCTTGGCAAGTTTTATCAACTGCTTGCACCAACCTCAATATCTAAGCCATATTGCACAGCAATATGTGATGTCCACTATTGTTGATATAATCTTTCTAAAATGCTTTAGAACCCTAACCCTAGTGGTAATCACTGAACCCTACACGACAATATAGACACAAATTGTAGTCTCTGCCGGCTCGCCATACCGCCATAACCGATAACCACTCGCAACGTGGGCGCCACATGTTGCACGCAAGCTGTTAAAGTTAAAAGTCATACATTCTACAAAAAAACAACTTTCGCCTGAGCTATACTGTAATATAATACTGAATAAGACTGATACCTCTATAATTATTCATATTGCAAACAAGCAATTCAGTACAGCATCAGAGCAAATCGCGCCAAATCCATTCACCTAAATTGCTTTAAAACTGAACAAGAGGGTGCGGCTGTTGAGAGGCCACCCGCTATGGGGCTGTCCTTGCAGTTGCAGTGAAGTTATGGGGATTTTTTGCAAACTGCGAAATTAGCTGCCATGACCTTGACCCTTTGACTTTGAAACTGGTCCACGGGGTGCTCGAGTCCCAGGGACCCTTCCTACCAAGTTCGGTCTTCCTAGGCCATTTCGTTTTCGCTCTAGGTGGAGGCACATGATGGACAAATGGACGGACGGAACGGCCATTGCCATGGCAACGAGGTCACCTGGTGCAAGGCGGCAAGAGATCCTTATGCCACCTGGCAAATATCAAGTTGTTCGGACAACAGGCGGCGAAGTTATGGGGATTTTTCGCCAACAACGCAATTAGCTGCCATGACCTTGACCTCTGATTCCTTGACCTTGAAATTGGTCCATGGGGTGCTGGTATCCCAGGGACGCTTCCTACCAAGTTTGGTATTTGTAGGCCTTTTCGTTTTCCCTCTAGGTGGAGGCACGGGACAGACAGACAGACAGCATCAACACATGATGGGGCCTCCTTCTAGGAAGGACGGCCCCATAATAAGCTGCAGAATACAAATATGTTATTACGAGAAGAAACGTTAATTATGACAGTAGACTGCACAAGGGCTATAGTCACAGCTGCTTCAATAGCGCTATTTATGGAACGCCGAAAACAGACATACGGTTTACGGTTTCCGCCACTCCAGCAAACGGACGGCACATAACGCGGCGAAATTTCCGCCACTCGAGATTTCTTCATAAAGTGCAAGGTAAAATAATTAGCTATCAACACAATGGGCCAAAACTAGTGCGGATCAGAAATGCCATATTGTCGATATTGCACTTATATATCAAAGTAAATATCAGGTGCCTATCGTGACCATACTGCAATACCGACTAGGGACATATTGGCTGGTGTTCAGCTATGTTTACACCAAAAGATGGGCGTGGTCAACATGAGTGACATGAGTCGGTAGTTTTTTCGTAAGAAAACTGTCAAGCGCTATCATAAATCACAACCTGTGGACTTTATTCGGTCGCCGAGGATCAGTAGTGTTATTCGCTGCAGCAGACATGCCTCACTATTTACAATAATTCGCTAATTCATATAAAAAACAACAGACTTCCAGAACCGGAAATGAATTCAAGCTCCAATCTCCAAAATCAGTAAGTAAATTTGAAAGAACTGTAAGAGATGGGCAGCGCAAAAATTAAATATTCGAATATCTGTTATATTAGATTATATATTTTTAATTTGCAGAAAAAAAGTTAGTAAAAAGCGGCTTTCCATTTTCTTTTAAAGATTACACACAAGCTTTTAGTTTTCTTTTTCTAACGGTATTTTTAATTCACTTTTCGCATTCGCAAAAAGGTCAGCAGTGTATGACATTTGTATCAATACGATGTTCAAAATAGACGCTGAATAATGTTTTCTTGCAACATGTCCTTCAAACTGATGACAAAAATGTCGCGGTAGGCCTACTTTCTCAATTCTTGTCACGGTTTACGGCATCCAGGCACCGTGACACGACAGTGACCGTGACCGCGGTCGTTGGGCTATATTTAGAATGACGTGATAACAACACTTGCGAGGCTGCGAGCGGGTTAGTAGGCCAAAGACGGAGGTCAGTAAAGTTCACCATTGTTTACGTGTTGCGTAAAAAGTTTCGATGCCAATATTACAGTGAAATGGCGGAAGCTAGAAGTGCCGTTGCCGAGCCTCGTGTACACGACTTCAGAGAGGGAAAGAATGCCTGGAAAGACCTGGCATTGGGCTGGAGATATTCGGTCGTTCGCAGTTTCTATCGAACCAGGTTAATCAGCTGATCGTTTCACTTTGTAATCACTGCCATAAAATCGGCCCACTTCGGCTTTGTCCGCTGAATATGCTAGTGAGACAACGGTAGCACTAATTGCTGAATCGGCCTAAATCGGCCCACTGCTAACGCAGCAGTCGGCCCCGTTCATGACGCCGATGGATTAGCAGTAATTATTCAATCGGCCCACTGCTGGTTCAGGTTTTGGTTTGTTTTTGGGTTTAGGTTTAAAGTTTAGATTTATTACTTAAAACTATCGCTTATTCAGTTACATCCATCGGCGTCTTTTCAGGCCGATTCAGCTGATTCAGCAATTAGTGCTACCCGTGAAACAATGGCTCTGTCAGTCAGCTACAGTACTTTTTACGTCGTAGCAGATTCCAGAATCCAGCTTGCATATTTAATCTTGCATAATATGTGTTGCATCTCATGCTCTGTATGGCGTTTATAACCATAGGGCACATGAACCTAACTCTAATCCTATGCTAATCCCTGTCTCAAACCCTAATCCTTAATCCTAATTAACTTCTAACCTAACTATAACCTTATCGAATTTTGGCTTTTTCGCCCCTTTGCCGTTTCGCTTCCTGGCTGATTCACCTCCTGGCTTGTTCACCCCTGGCTGATTCGCCCGCTCAGCTTGGACGATTTGCCGCCATTGAGTAATATAGTAATCTAATGTGTACTAATATTTTTTGTTTTGTTTTTGTTTACAGAACGACTACTACTACAGTGCATTGTCACTGAACTGATTAGTAGATTAATTATATCAATTAATGTTATACCTTGTAGCTACAATTTTCCGACTGACAAGTTTGCAACTTTCTTATGTAGTCTAATTCTGACAGAGACCCGCAAATCTCTGCATTAATTTTAATTTTGTTTTCTCCACAATACTGTGATTTTTGCCACAAATATCTCTTTTTTGACCGCAAAGATAGGCCTACCTGAAATGCTAAAGACCAAACATTGGTCTACTGCATGGGCGCTGCGTGTGTGTCAAGTCGGCAGGGGCGAATCATTCAATCCGAGGGGGCGAACAGGCCAGGAGGTGAACGAGCCAGGGGGCGAATCGTCCAAGACGAAGGGGCGAATCAGCCAGGGGGCGAACAAGTCAGGGAGCGAACAAGCCAGGGGCAAATCAGCTAGTGGGCAAAAAGGCCAAGGGGTGAAATGGCAAAGGGGCGAAAAAGCCAGACCCCACCCTATCCTTAACTTTATATTTTTTAAACCTAAGTCTATGTAACAGTTTCCAGGTTTTGTCAGTCACCCTTACCTACTCAGTTACTCATAATAGTGCCAAAAATGCACCAAACACTATTTTTGCACAAAAAATGCAAAAATTTTCTGCGGAGGGATCTTTTCTAGTGAGGATCAAGGAGACTTCTCCCCACACTCACCCCTCAAGTGCCCTTCTCTTTTACATCTAGATCCTGGCTATGCCAGTGTTTCCATTTAGTTTTTTTTTATAATAGCTGAACTGCAGCATGCCATTTGGTCCGAAGGTGCACTCAGTGCACTGTTACATTGTGTTGGACAGAGGTGACTGACTCCCAGAGGAAGGAAAATGGAATCTGTGAATCATCGGGGCAAGGAGAAATTTGGAGTCAAACCTGCAGCCGAAACATGCAATTGCATCTGGTGACCAAACCATATCAGTTTCTCACTGCCACCTGGTGAATACAAACCATTGGTTGAGTATGCTTGACACAGCGATTTCACCATTTTTCAAATGATTTTGGTCCTTGTTTCTGTGATGTGCAGAAACCTGATTCGGAATGGCATGTGGCCAACGTCGGTGTACAATCTCGGCGTTGGTGTCGCGCTGTTTTCGACGTCTCTCATTGGTGACTGGAAGATCGTTGCTCCCGTCAACCGACGCCTCTGGGCAGTTGGGAGAAATCTGCATCTTCCTTCTGGTAACAAACAACTTTTTCAAGTTAGTTGGGGCGTAAAATTTAGGATATTGGACTTTCAGTCCAGAGTTGGTGGGTTGGATTCCCAGTCGGTTTGCTGTCAAGTGGTTACTACTTGGATGGCTAAGACTCTCTCTTTGGTATATGACTAGCCTCTTAGCCTGGGGTAGGTTAAGTGAATACCAGTCTGTTTAACTGAGGTTTCAGTCGGCAGAATTCCATGCCTTCTTTTCGGCAATTAGCAACTTTGCTAGGACACTGCAGTTAGGACATTTGACTGGCGGGGGTTGACATGGAAAGAAATAATTAAATTACCAGGATGTGGAACTATTGGTATGTCAATTCAACTCTGTTGCACAGGGGCGTCACTCTACATCCATTGAGGACTACACTTAAAGTGTATTACATTTTGGAAGGGGGCACATTCTAAGATTTCAGGGGCAGTCATCATTCCACCAGTAAATCTGTAAAGACAAAATGTGTCTGTGGCATGAGCAATCCTGCACCACACTGGCGGCATGCAGCATTTCCCAAACCTCTTTGCTGGATCAACTGAAAGCCACAGGGGTGAGGGGTGGACTGGAACTCTCCCCTTACCTCTGGAAATGTCTGGATATGGCCTGAGGATATGGCCATCAGTTTTGCATGTTAAAGATCACGTTGTAACTTGAAATCAGTAATAACGTTGCTGTGGTCATGCAACATTTGTTTGTGTTCAGGATTGCCGTATTACGTGGCGGTCTTCATTATTTCTTCAGCGAGTGGCGTCGCGCTTTTTGTTGCACTGCTCTACGCACGTCGATGGCTGCTTCGCATTCTGCTCTCATATAGAGGATGGATGTGTACGTAGTCCTTATTTCACCTTCAGGGTGGGCAGATTATTACACCTGCCCAGCGCTGAGACTGTATCAGTTCGGCCCAATTCACATCCCCAAATTGATGTAACCATAGGTCACAGTAACTGGCTGTGAAGCCATAGATGACTACGTAGTCGAAGTCAACATTAAAGCAGAGAAATTTATTCACTTAGCACTGGTAATTTGTAGTATGGTTGTTTTGCCATATCATCTGCTCTTAGTTGACTCCTCACTTCCAGATTATAAATTCTTCCACTAAGCTCCATTACCTCATCAAGGTGGCAGACCATGGTGGGGTTGACTGTCCACTTTTTTAGTAACGGTAATATTTATAGTAGTAGGCAGTGCTTATGGTGCTATCATTCTGGCACTGCCACTGCAAGAGTTCATCTGCTTTGTTTGATGAATGTACTACAAGTGCTGGGTGGCTGCTAACCTTTGCACCAAGCCCATTGTGTTAGATAGGGGTCCCTGAATACACAGAAAGGAAGATTTTGGGTTGAACCCCCAGCCAAAACGTGCAGTTGAAAATTTCTGTCAAGCCATCATTTCTATGCTGCCACCTGGCAAATGCAGACGAGGAATTAGGTGGACTTGCCACAGTGAGTAATTCAGCTTTTTTGCTGAATTACTTTCGTTCTTGTTATTATTAGCCAGTCGTACTGTACAGTTATGCTTATGGTACAAGGTTGTGTCTGTCTGACTCTCTCTTGTTTGTAATGTATGTATTGTGGCTAAATGATACACCTTACCAAAACACTGTTTGAAGAAGCAAACAGGGTTACTTGACTGCTACTATGTGGTATCAGGTCGGACCTTTTACTGCCTCTTCATTTCCTGAAATGCACTTAAATACTTGCATTGTGAATTGCTTACTAGCAGTACTTTAGGGGTGTGGTCGGAAGTTTACGTTCGCAAGTTATGTAAGTAAGAAACTACGTTGACATTTGCTGGTCTTTTGGTGCAGCTAGGTATGGTTGTGTGCCATAGCGACAGCTGGGCTTCTTGTTGTTACCTGTAGACGAGACACCACGCAATCAGTCGTGGTTGACTAAACTCTGGGGCAGACTGGTCTGGTTGGTGTCTGGCTACCAGCCGACAACATTCAGCTACCAGAAGAGTTTGCCTCGACTACCAGTACCACCGCTCAGCCAGACCGTTGACCGATTTCTCATATCTATGCAGCCGCTCTATGGTGCCAACTCGGAACAGTTCAAGAAGCTCAGCACAAGTGCACAGGTGTTATAGTTTCTGTTATTCTTTGTTACATATTGGGGTGGCAATTTGGCTTAGGTGATAATGGCATCAATGTCAGGCTCTTTTAGTACCTGGATCATTGATCACCAGGGGCCGTATGCATAACAACGTCGTAACTTTACTTCCAAACTAAAATCGAATTACGTCGGACGTAGTGCTAAGTCTGCATAACGACGGTATGCATAACGACGACGTAGCATTAGTCAGACGCCTACGTCCGAACTAACTCTAGTCGCTCCAGCGACCTGTCGTAAATATTTAGTCGGTCGTTGTCACTTGTCAATGTAAACTAACGTTGCTAAGGAGAAGCTGCAATCATGTCATGCGTCGTAAAGGACGTATGG
>Ga0056128_1002876_pt1 | contig 20740 bp, 9 predicted proteins | sample WorMetLIZISLAND2_FD_71113 | JGI IMG/M metagenome (GOLD analysis project Ga0056128, IMG submission 71113) | Marine gutless worms symbiont microbial communities from Max Planck institute for Marine Microbiology, Germany - Olavius geniculatus... ... | reverse complement strand
CTTGGACTGTAGTTTATTACAAGTGATATCAATAATCGCAAAGTCAGTCTTAGTAGATTTCACACAGCATTCAAGATCATCACTCTGTGTCTCTGGATGCAGCCGCGATACAAAAACATCGACATTTCTGGTTGTCGATACAGCTTTCACTTCCTGCTTTACAGACGATTTGCCAACAATTAATTTATTAGCTCTCTTCTTCACTACTGACTTGAATGCAGTTGGATCACGAGCAATTTCAGTTGTCAAATCAGCAAAGATAGGTATGTTGGTAATGGCATCAGTTGAATTACTGTTCGGTATCTGGCAATTTGTAGCTAGGGCTGGAACACTGACAGGTGCTGCTGTACTGCGTATCATAGCCTTCACACTAGTCGAGCCAATAGCGACAAAATAACGTCTTTTTAAAGTGGTATCCCTATTTGACGCTTTTGTTTGAGGGGAACCCCCACACACAGGTGCACGAAATTTTGTCACAAAAAACTACAGTCTTTGGGTCAGCCCACAGTAAAGATATTGTGATTTTAGCTTGCGTCGTTTTGACACAATAACGCAGTGTGACGAACAGACGGACATACAGACAACAAACAGATGGACACGGACGCCTCGACGATGGCTATAACGCGCGTAAAAACGACGTTTCTTGAGTTTTTCGTGAGTCACAAAACCCATGACTGGACACAGTGGCGTAGAAACCGGGGATTCAGGTGGCTCTGTGAAGTGGACCAGAGCCCCAAGCTTCTGAGAAAGCCAACCAAAAATAAGGCAAGAAAATGGGTGGAATGATACCACTCCACTTTCTCCGAAACATCCCCGTGAAAAAGTTTCGGGGGAAAGTCGGCGAAACGGAATTTCGGCTTTAAACAGCGTATGCGCATAGGCTATAGTGGGAGTAAATCCATGCTGGTACATGTAGGGAGGGCTATAATTATCTGTTTGAATCTGTACGTGTCATTAGCATTAATAGACTGTATTTGAGCGGGCGTTGTCACATAACTGGAGATAACTGGACCTAATGTCCATCCTCTAGATGCGCTGAAACCGATTAACGCAATTGATATCTAAGCCGATGTACAACTACAGTATTGTGCCGCATGCATCAGTTTGTATCCAGCACACAATGTTATATAGGCGTGCATTCACGATAGTCTGCCACAGACCCACGGTTGTTTCTATCTATTATTGCCATTTAAGTTTTGTGTTTTAGTGTGTTCGATTTTGTTTGCTGTTGATATACACTGTGTAGCAAAAAGTAGCGCACCAAGCTCAAATCGATAACAACGCAGCGACGCGCTTTGGGTGTACAGTGAGGGACAGTTTTGTCGCAAATTTTTGTAGAGTCTGTGCCCAGCGGATAATTTGTTGAAAATCTGTTGAAAATTAACAAAGTTGCCGACATGAGCTGGTGTAATAATTATTACTTGTTAGGGACCTGTGCCATAGCAAGTGATTGCCTGGAAGAACTCGTCTCTGGTAGGATCTGCAGGGGGTCGTATGCATAACAGGTCAGCGAATTGGCTCAAGTCTAAGTCAGAAAGTATTTTGAGCAAAGCTCACGTGACACGCGACAGCATCGATGCTCCCACCTGTCGCAAAGTGGGCGTAATGGAATTTGAGCTTTAGCAGTGAAATAACGACTTTTTAGATGGTACCCCTATTTGACGCTTTTATTCAAAGTGAAACCCCTCACCCAGCGGCACAAAATTTTGTCACGAAAAAAACAGTCTTTGTGGCAGACCACGGTGAAATTTTTGGATCCTAGCTGTCGCCGTTTTGATACAGCGCCAGGGTGTGACAGACAGAGGGACGGACGCCTCGACGATAGCTAATTAAGACGCAAGTAAAAAAATGAAGTCACCCACTGTGTGGAGTGCGACGTACGACCAGATCTACCAATCACTGGTTCGTCCATCATGGCGGACCGGACGTAATATCCCGCCGCGCTGTGTGAATGTTGAGTTAAGATTTACCGGCACATTCAGAGCACTCCCCGCTGTTACCGGTCTCAGACATTCAGCGTAGACTATAGTCATAGGCCTACATGACTAGCTGTGCGCAGTGGCGTTTCCGGAATTTGGGAATAGGGGAAAACGCGACACAAAATTAAGGCGCCGCAAATGCCGAGATAGCTGGACGGGACGTTTCGTCCACTAGATGTTTTGTCTTCAAAACTTTTCGGCCCCTGGACGTCGTTTTCTCTGTCCATCTGTCTCCGTCCGTCGTTTTTTCCCATCCGCATTCTTCGTTGTTTTTGCTTCGCCGTTGTCCGCTTTCACCTTCGTACGCAATTTATTCTTGGGCAAAACGTCTTCGGGAGGGAAAGCCGGGGCGAAACGTCCAAAGGCTAAAGAGGCTAAAATTTAATGTCAGTGATTCGCCACGTCGATAAATTACTTCCTCTGTTACCTGGACTAGCAAAGTATTCGAGTTCTTTTATTTTGAGTCCGAGCTCCGAGTCACGAAAAAAACACTCAAGTCCACTACCCGACTCCAGTGAATGCGTGGGTGCATATACAGCAAATACAAATACACAAAACACATACAAAATATGCAATAATTTCCAGAATAAATAACTAGAAACAAAAAGCCCAAGCTTTGTTGCTAGAACGTACCGTACCGTCTATCTGAAGACCAACGCCCAACTTCCGGTCGCGAACAAAAAGCTGTTTTCTACTAGTCCTATACACGCTATGGTGACGCTGCTATCAAACGCTACAATCAACACTGGGATACGATACGGTAAGTTGGCGCACGTCGGCGATAGCTGCAGGCAGCAACTTTGCTTAGAAATTGCGGCCAAACCGCTGCAGATACACAAACATGGTTACTATTGACAGCCTGCAAGAACTTGTCATCACCCTATATAACGATACGTTCAGCGACTCACTACGACGTACCGTTTAGCCACAATGCATGCGTTACGACAGACAGACAGATGACAGCTTGTGCTATAGGCACGAGCGTTAGTACGGTCAGCCAAAAAACGACAGATAGGCCTAGTTCTAAGTTATTATGAGTATGAGTCGAATGGGTTTGAGACCGAGTTCAAGTCACGAAAATAAGGACTGACCTGGCTTGCTGGAACTGAAAACAGTGATGCTGCTGCTGATGATGATGATGAAGCTGATGAGTGATACTGTAGTCCTAAAGATACGTGCAGTAAAGCATATAATAGTGTACTTGCACGCTCGCCGTGCTGTCAAGAACTCGTGTGAATGAATGAGTTACTAAGCCTATAGGTTCACTGAGTAACCAACGAATACTTCACTTTAGAGATGTGCGGGGTAATCACGAGTACTCGAAACCCTCAGCTCGAAAAGCTCAGTTGCCAATTTCAAAGTTATTGCAGAGCGCTTTATCTGGAGTCACGTTTAGGCTAACGTAAATTAACAGATACGGAATTTTGCAGCTGATTGGCACGAGCTAATGATACCGCAACGCACCATGCGGCAATCCAGAACTGGACCCGCGATGCAGCCAGCAAACACACCAGGATTAAAATAAACCGCAACAAAAAATATCGTACGTGACTATTGTCCACAGCCGAGATGTTTGGCATAGATAGCAAGAAACGTCAACAACAAGAACAACGACCGGCGCACGAGTACAGAGCGCGAGAAATCGACATAATAATGGAGTGAAATGTGTGCTTGTGAGTTACGGCGCCGTAGCAAAGAAAGGAGGAAATAGCCCCTAAATTGTTAGCTGTCAGAAAATTGTCGGATAATCTTTATTGTCGAAGACATTCAGTGAAGATGCACAATGTGAGGCTGAAACCAACATTTTTGGAAAATGTTAATGTTAAAATTTTGAGCCCTTAGAATATCTTTCTGCGTTATCTGTCAGAAAACTGCATTTTTTACTCCGCCTACCTACTTCTTTTAACACACGACGCCGCCGCTGCTGCTCAGGAACAACAAACTGACTTAACAGCGCCTAAAGAGACTGTTGCAAGAAGTGATGTGACTGGAACGCAGACGCAAATCCGCCGACCGAAGATAAACGAACCGACGTACATGTTTGTCGCGGCCGAACATTATTTTGTGATAGGCCTATTTGATTATTCCACAAATCACTTGGTTTACGTATTGCGTGCATGTTATTTATGTAGGCCTACGTTGTTTCCTTGCGTTTAGATAAGCTGCTGACAAACGATCGTGTTCACGATGATGAGTTCGTCAGTGGAGGCAGATGTCGATCCGCTTAGGAACGCAATTTCGACAATCCGCAAACCTCACTCGCCCCTTTATTCATTCATTCATTCAGCCGCCATCTACAAGCTGCAATTCGTTTCGTATCATTCTGTTATAATATATACAAATACTCACAAGTTTCTGCGGTCGTCGTGTCCGATATCAACTTTATCAGTCAGCCGAGTTTGCTTGCAACAAAACAGAACAAGTGTAGCACGGGGCTGCCCTACAATATAAAAAAAAAACTTATAGCTTTACTGTACGTGGGATTCAATTCCTATGGGACAGGGAAAACACGTCCCCCAATATTTGGTCTCGGGATCACTATCACGAATGTTATCACCCCCAATATTCTAAGAGTGATAGAAGTAACTTACAGAAACTTTTCATTTATGCAACATTTTAGTCAGTCGATTCTCATGAAAATCATTAAAATCGTTGCCACCAAATGTCATATTTTAAGGCAAAATGCATCAAATTTGTTTCAGCACCAAACACACCGCTGGAGAGCTAACAGCGTTCCCCAGACCAGCTGTACTTCAGAGGAAAAGTTACTTATAAGAAAAGAAAGAAAAAGAAAAGGAAGAAAAGAGCAGAAGGAAAGAAAGAGGAAAAGGGGAAAAAGGATAAAAAAAGTAAAAGAAAAAAGGGAAAGAAAATTTGCCACTGTTCTTTCTTTCTACCTGCGGTAGTGGCGTAGCCAAAAAAGTCAATCGAAGAGGGTTTCGTCTCTTTTTCTTTCCCCTTCTCTTTTCCTTTCGTCCTTCCCCTCCCCTTTCTTCTTGTTTTACTCCTTTTTTTCTCTTTTTTGTTTTTCCCCTTAGAATTAAGACCCCCTAAAATCCAGCTAGGGACTTTAGAGGAGCGCTGTGAACTCCCCAGCGGGGTCTGCGGCGGAACCCCAGCCAGAATCGTATTTGGTACAATATAGCTTTAGAATAGGGCCTATGACATTTAATGGGAACACTTTTAATTATTTTTCTTACAACAAACTGACCAAATTGGCAAATTAGTGCAGTTAAAACGTGTGATTATGTCTTGTCTTGTAGATTGGGGGCCTGGCCTCTCTGTCGCCCCCCCCCTCCCCCTTGTGGCTACCAGTCTGCTTTTACGCAAATTTAGCCGAATAGTGGAAGAACGCTGGAAGGAAATCAACTAGCCTACAATTCATGTACACACGTAAGTTACGTAGGGTACCACCATGCAGCCGTCGGATGTTTACTGGATGCTATTGACCTGTGGCGCCGACTATGCACTAACAATAAACTCAACACGTCCGGCTGTCGGCGACAGTGCCCGTAGAAACCGTCTCATCGCCGATATGCCAGAAAAATGCGTTGCTGTAGCTAACGAGGTTTATCTGAAAAGGCACAGTAAGCTGTAATATCGAGCACATTGTTAAGGCGCATACAGAGCGTCGTGAATGAGCTGAGCTGAACTGAGATGGTTAGTTTTTGATGAACTGACCAATGGGCAAGCAGTAATGCATCACAGTAGGCACCATCTAACGGCGTCGGCGGCCTGCATGACCACGATCTTCAATTGGTCATTTCGTCGAAAACTAAACCCTGTCAGTTCAGTTTAGTGCAGTTCAGTTACTTTGTTCCGTACACGCCTTTAAGCGGGACCAAAAGTTTCGGGAAACTTTACGTGAGTGACTTCGCGAGATTTGTGACCAGATTGAAGCGCTTTACAATTTCGAAAGTGGTAGATTATTATTGGCATTATGCGGTTATCCACTGGACCCGCGATACTGTCAGCAGACACCGCCCCGATCACTCATCCACACTCACTTCCCATACCACTAAGAGTAGGAGGCTGAGTTGACCTCAGCACAGAGTAGATTGAGTAACTTGCGCAACTGCTTGTAAATGAATGCGGTAAAATTCGAAGTACAATCTGAAAGTAACTAGGCCGTAGTCCAATACTGATTATCTAATTACTAAGATGACAGACATCATCACATCCGTGTACAATCGCACAGGCCTCGCAAAAATGACGGTTTCTAAATTATTGTTGAACCAGAGCCTCTCAAAGCTTTGCTACGCCACAGTTTAGCCAGTCAGCGGCCGGCGAGTGATCGAAAGACTTCTATCAACAAACTTTCACCGTAGAGAAATCTAAAGACGCTGACGCATACGCTTCAAACACTAACTTAATGCCGGTGTACACAATATCCGAGTTATCGACCCACTGACGGTGGCTGATTTAAGGAAATGAGTAAGGACGGGGGGATCGCCCCCTCTCCATTGAATGAATGCATTTTTATTAATTTAGTAAAATTTGCACAAAAAATCTGTTAGGCCTATTTTCATATAAAACTCTGAAAACTTTTTTATGGAGGGGGTCTTCTACCCAGATCCCATCCCACTGAAAAGGGGTTTCCCGTCTTTAGACTTCATTTTTCACGGCGCCTTGACCCTATGTCTCCTTTCTTCTATTCGAAAATTCGATCCGGCACTGCCCACCGATATTGTCCAGTGCTATTTTTGATAAACTTGTGCTATGATATATCTGTTAATAGAATCGTTGCGAAACAAACTAAAAACTGTAAAACTATTTTTGAGGGCCCGATAAAACTTTCAGAGACGCGGTTTTTTTAGGAACGGACGGCAAACGGAAGGTTTTAGGCCTAATATCGTGCCTCAGACTTTCGTTCTAGCTAGAATCCTGCTGCAGTGTGTCACGGTCTTTACCGTGGAACCGTCGTGACTGCTTGCTTGTCTGCCACGGCTGTTAGTTTATCTGAGGAAACTAAACACGCATGAGCCATTAGCTTATCGACCTAGTAGCCTACCGGCGGTGACGTGACGTGTTAGCTTAGCGCTTAGCAGGACGCCACTCATTCTGTGCTCGGATTAATTGAAACCACGGAAACAGCGAAAGAAAGAGACCAGAAAGCCGTACTGTCGCAGCGCACGCTTCCGCGCGATGCAGTTACAAACGCTTCTCCCCTTTGACGTTTCGCTCACTAAAAAATTTCGCACTACGGCGAAAACGGACGGACGGAGAAAACGACGACGAAGACGACAAATAGCTATGTGCTGCATGTCCGGCTGAACAGGGGCCCCTACAATCCGGCCCTTACAGGCCACAGAATATCGGAAAGCCGTGACACTGTCTGACTCATGGGGGCATTTTTACCGTATGGTGCGACATTAAAAATTTTACTTGGCGCAGCATACTCGACTTTTTTTGGCATGCATGGGTTCTGCAGTCTGCACGGGGAATCATGAAATCTAGACTTTACGACGTTACTTACTTATTTATCTCTTGAACAAAAACGTATGTGAGAATCCCATATTTGCGTCATTGTACGTGGTCAACAAGCACATTAAAATTGCTGTCAACAAAATAATAATAATAATATTATTATTGTGATTTAAATCAAGTTTGCACATGACGTTGCGTCAAGCATGTGACAACACATGACTCATCGGTTAGGCCGCATAATAAAACTGAATAGGCTTAAGCCTATATTATAGGCTGTGTGGTGGCCTGCCTCCAATTCAATCAAGCCTACATTTATACCACTTGCAGATCGGCTGTTTACCATATTTTGTTGTACCGTAAAGAGTATAGGTCTACTTGCAGCTATACGTGGTAGGAATCGGTTTGTGCATTTCCAATTATTTTACAAAATAGCATGTAAAATAACGCCGGCCTAACCTTTTTCTTAAAATATTTCATTGGTCGTCTATACTATGGGGTTCATTCCGTTTGGCATTACACATGTGCTGCGCGCGTGCCATTCATAATCAGAGAGGAACGGTGAAATGAGAGTGAATCTTCAGTCATAAGCCCAAGCTATGCGATATTTAACCTTTTACAAAGAAAATGCAGTATGTAAACCAAACTTTTTCAGGACTGAGACCAATACTTTTTTGTTAAGACCAAAACATTTACGTATTTTGGAAACAAAACTGTGTGACTTAAAACTGTGGCCAAAACAAAGACTTTTTGTAGGCATCTCAAAACCAAGGCCATGATTTTGATGACTGCACTAATAACAAACTGTCTTTTCTCAGAACTAAACACCCGTCTACTTTTTCTTTTTAGGTCTTCACCTTTCTGAAAAAAATTGGCATTTCTAATGCTGCCGCGCTCAACGTTCAACGTTATGCATCATGCACAGGATATTTATCCGGCAGCCAGATGAATCCGATTGTCGGATAAATAGCCGGTACAGCAGCCTGGCTATTTATCCCGCAGCCGTCTTGGGCGGCCTCAGCCGGTACGTACGACGAGGAGCACCCAAAAGTGCTTGTACGTACCGTACCATTTGATGCCCTTGAACGACAATGAAATGTAAAAAAGCGTATTTATAGTGTTTTTCGCGATTTTAAGCTGCGATGCATAAGCCGATTTCAACAGTGAATTGCACGAAAATTACTATGGATGAACCAGGACAACCTGCGTATGAAATATTGCGCATGGAACGTAGATTTTAACCGTCTGAGTTTCGAACTTCTAGGTTCAGTGGCGGCGATTTCTTCTAGACAGTGGGGGGACGACATGGCTAAAAGTGGCAATTGTTGGGGGGATGCTTGCATTTGCGTCCCCCCAACCAAAATTTTTTGGGGAGACGCGTCCCCCCGTCCCCCCTATAATCGCCGCCCCTGTCTAGGTTTAATATGTCTTTCGTACGGAGACCTTAAATTTTTTTTTCAAAACGCTTTATTATTTTATTGCAGTTGTACACTGATTCCCCAGGTGGCAAGACCGATGCTGTCGCGCGTCACGTCAGCTTTGCTTAGATTATTGTTACTGTTTTCGTTGTCGTTGTGCGTCTTGCAAACGCATTGTCTGTCGTGAGTGTACAGTTAAACTAACAACTTGATGCGACCGTTTCCTGGAAGGGGGGGCGCTGAATTTGCAGGACTGGATTTTGACAGACCTGGATTTTGACGGACCAAATTCATAAATGGACCTGCATGATGACGGGCCAGGAAAGTAAGAGGCCAACCAAATCGCAAGGCCAACAACTGTTTACGTCACGTCTGCAACCGACTCGGGTGGAAGTTCGAAATGTCGACTCACGTGACGGGCATCGAACTTTGTGCAGGACCGCCCATGCTCGATGATCGTGTCCGTCAGATTGTTAGGTGTCATTAAATGAAGGACAACAATTCAACTATGGAAAGTAAGCATACGTTTTTTTAGAATACAGAAATCCCGCGGATTTTTGTACGCGCATAACAACCAACTGTATAAGCAAGTGAACAGGAAAGGAAACTTTTTGTATCTGAAGTGTTGATATTGTCGACGCGTTGGCTGATGTCACGGAAGCAGTCATCAGCAGCAGCCAGTTCGCCGGTCAGTTAGTGCAGCTGACTGGCTACGTCAACCGACACTGGATAGAGAAGACAACCATCGGACCAAGTCGACTCAGTGTTCGTGACAACACAGCTCGCACAAACAACGTCGTCGAAAGCTGCAAACTGGGCCCAATCGTTGTCGTAGGCCTAATCTGCTGTCGGCGACTAAATCGTTTGCTCTACGACTGCTGGACGGACGGCCGCATACATGTCGACACACGGCGCCGACACCTTTTTCTGTATTCTGCTCAGTTTCGTCGTCGCAATTAGTGGGACAATCCCGTAAACTCTTGGACTGTTAAAAAATTATCGAGAAATTTTTTGTCGGAAAATTTTCGTGTATTTGCGACTGACATCCAAGATTTTGAAAAAAATGGGGCAACATTAAAATGTTGATCATCTATAATCTTTTCTGTCTAAAAGTTGCAACTGTCTGTCAAAATTCTATTAGAAATTTGCAGTGTCTGTCACAAAATTGTATTTTCTGTCCCGCCTTTTTTTGGCCCACGACACCGCTAATTCTACTGCTGGTTTGAATCAATTGTCTGGTTGTTAATTAAATTGCAGGAAACGAAGTCAAGCGAAACTCGGTTATATACTCAGCCTACACGAGTGCAACAGGAAACATCTAGAGTTGTATAAACGGTATAAAGCCCAATATTTGTACGACGGGCAGATAAGCCTAACTCTTCAGTCGTCACGTGGATTCAAAATCGTACACAGTAGCCTGCATCTCTGTACAGTGTACACGAACATCGCGCGTTCTGCTGCTGTGTAACACGACGTAGGGCTGGAAAACCTAGGTTTTCAGTGAAAAGTTTCATAGGTTTAAATTTTTTCGAGCTTTAAAAAGTGTTTAGACTTTGGCGTAAAAAGAAAACAAGACACAAAATTCTTCAAGATTCACGCGGGAAGAACATTCTATGCATCGTGATCAGTCCTGAGCGTCATCTCGTTTTGTTGAGTGAATGACGTAAACCCACATAACTTCAGAACTTGAAAGTCAAGATTAAAATGCCGGGACGAAAAAAATGATTTTTATTACAAACTGCACAACAAATAAAACAAGAAATTTGAGCTAATGCTCACGAGACGCGCGAAAGCCTATTGCAGTCCCGGTTTAGTAGTTTAGCTAAAAATTGGGGTGTTCACAATAAGTTAGTATACAAATACTAAATTCTTCATCTGGATCGCATAATGGTAGTAGCGTGGCGCCACCTTGTGAATGATATAGACTTGTGTCGCAGCCAGAAATGGCCAAAAAATCCATAAAACCCTTTATTTTGGCGTTCAAGGTCATTCAAGGTCATTGAATTTGGCGCCAATCGAGAGCCAGTGTACGACTTCCTATTAGTGATTAATAGTAACCTAAACCCTATCTCGAACCGTTACTGAGATATAGCGACTTATTGGCCAAAAAATCACAATTTTTGCCAACCCCCTCTCTCGTTCGGGGTGACTCCTGTCGAATTTATAGAAAAATTTTACGGTTCCTGAAACTATAGTCTTCCGGGCAGCCGATGGTGAAGATTTGGTGATCTCATCTTGCACCGTTTTTGACTGACCCACCAGTGTGACAGACGGACAGACGTGGACGTCTAAATTTTTGATTTTAGGTTCGTTTTTACGCGCGAAAGCAGCTACTGCTTTCAGCGCGTTTTAGCCATCGCAATTCTGTCTGTTTGTCTGTCTGTCCGTTTGTCACACGGGTGGATTAGTCAAAAACGGTGCAAGATGGGATCACCAAATCTTCATCGTCGGCTGCCTGGAAGACTCTAGTTTCAGGAACCGTAAAGCTTTTCCATAAATTCGAAGAGAGTCACCCCGAACGAGGGCGCTAAGCTTTCTGAAAACTTTTCGTTTTTCCAGCCAATTTTCCATCGACCGTCGCTGCGAAAGGGGCAATGAAGAGCACCACCGGCAGCTGGTCGGCCCGTCTGATGTTGCTGGTTCCACTGCTGGCAGTGCCACCTGGCGAATGTCTTCACAAGCTCATCAACATCGACTACCTGGGCATCGGCTATGACGCCATCCAGGGAAACCCGCACAGCGACCTCGAGGACCCCGGATTCAAGCAGTCCGTCTTTCCGCTCGAGTACACCAAGCAGGTGACTTAATTTTTGACATGCACCGTGTCTCAGAAAAAAGTCAAAAAAATTTTTTCATAACCTTGTCAAATTCTTACTACATTTGATAATTTTTGGCAAGAAGATGGCCAAGACGCTGAAATTATTCGAGGTGCACTCATTTCCACCTCATCTAATTTATGTCAATGCATTACCGTGTGAAACAAATGTTCCAAATGGTTGCAAAATGCTGATGTATTTTCCAAGTAAATGTTGTAACGACTTAATTAATGTGAATTATTTAGCTGAGTTATAAGTTTGTATAACAAATCACTTGCAAATCATCAAAAGTTATGTTTATATTGGGCCCTACATACAAAGACAATGGCTTAGATGCAACGCAGGGCTCACTGGCTGATAGGGAATCAACGATCGACTGATCAAACGGCATTCAGTTATCAATTAGACGTGCTTTAAGCTCATCTGTCAGCTATTTTGTTGTCTGCTGTTTTTACCATAAAATATTTAATACCACAAAATTTTTAATCCACGTGGCACCCTTTGTCGAATTGATGATGCAAAAGTTAGCAATCCGATACAAATAGCCACCGCGTAATGTAACAATTTGGAGCATCCGTGTTTCACATGGTAGTGCGTTGACATAAATTAGGTGAGGTGGTAAGTGAGTGCACTTTACATAATATTGTCGCCTTGGCCATCTTTGTGCCAAAAATTATTAAAGTTGGTGGAAATTTGACAAAGTTCTGACAAAAACAATTTTGACTGTTTTTTCTGAGACATGGTGTAGTTCGATTCTTACGCGTATAATAATCATGCGCTACACTAAACGCTAGCTATTACTTAAGGCGCGTACATAGCGATCGACGTAACAAAACTGAACCGCACTGAAGTGACACGGTTTAGTTTTTGACTAATACCCTGTTTACGCGATCGAGCAAACATCGTGCAAACGTCGAGCAAATGTATTCAAAATACACGTGAAAATTGCTCGACGTCTGCTCGACGTCTGTTCAATGTTTGCTAGCATTCATACAGCTAGCTCGATGAGCTATAGTAATTAGCATGCTAATTAGGAAGGCGGGCGGGTTGTAATTGGAAGGCCTATATAGCACGTGATCAGCTGTTGGCTAAGCCTAGAAATACATTTGAGCCAGGGAGCGGCCTGCTTGATGTTTGCTCGCTGTTTGCTCGATGTCTGCTCGACGTTTGCTCGACGTTAGCTGGACGCTTGCTCGATGTTTGCTCGATTGTGTGAACGGGGTATAACTGACCATTAAACGAGCAAGAAGAGCACACTGGTCATTGGTTGACGAGTAGGTCACGTGTGCGTAGTCACACAGACAACCGACGCCTACTGTAATTCTTTACTGCTTGTCCATCGATCAGTTCGTCAGAAACTAAACTCATCTCAGTTCAGTTCAGTTACGTCGCTCTGTACGCGCCTTTATACTCACTAGTCTCTGCGCGTATATGGTGTACATTATACGATTTGATGCCAGTGACTGCGTATTTAGTATTTTACGATTTGTGATGTTGATAAATAGGTCTATCGATGATTTTTTCATTTCCTACATTCGGAAAGTACCCGGTATTCTGAGAGGTAATAATAGGTATTGCTCTTCTTGCATGTTTGATAATTTTACCGAATGTTTTATTGTCTGAAATGGCAGTGTACGTTTCACGTTTCATATGCATATCATATACGTAGGCCTATAATACGCACGTGAGATTTTTAAAAATCACTTTAGGCCTACAGTAGGCTAAGTATCATACACGTATGGAATGAACTAGGCCCCTATGTATGTCCGCAGGTGGTCACGGCGGACGGTCGATTCATGTTGCCAGACAACACGGAGGCCTATCAGATGATGAACTGTGGTTATCAGACAGATAGTGATGAAGTCGATGATGAACAAACCTACCGCAAGTCACTGGCCGTATGTATCATGACGTCATCGCTTCTCTAATTCCGTCTTGAGCGCGGTTTCAATTCACGGTAACGCACGCAACGGGCGTAAGGCAGCGAACGCAGCCAGTGGTGCGTATAGCCAGAAATGTGAATTCAGGAGGCCTCGACCGTTTCTTCTTCCTTTCCCCTTCCTTTATTGTCCTTTTTTCTTTTACTCTTTCGTTTTCTTTTTATTCTTTTTTTTCTTTTTCTTTCTCAGAAGTAAAACTCTAAAATCCAGCTAGCTGGGAGAGTGCTGTTTAATATGTAAAACCTGCAAAATATAAGATTTGTTGGCAACAGTCTGTTTTACTGATAGTTTTTCTGAGAATCAACTGACTAAGTTTAATGCAGTTTAAGAACCTGTGCTTGTCTTGTCTGGAGGACTGGTGGTCTGGGCCTTACGTCATTGAACGCAACAGACGCAACGTCCGCGCGAGTTTTATCTTTGCGTTTTGGCTGTTGCGTCAGCTCTGTTTTCGTGGCGTTCAAATCAAATCAAATCAAATCAGTCATTTATTTGCTCAGCAAATCACGAGCAAACAGTCACTCACAGCATACTTTCCTTGCGTTCGTTCAACTTCGTTGCGTATGTTGCACGCACTGACGTGCGTGAGTTGAGTTAGTTTTGTTCAAGTGTCCCCACTATAACTTAAATGCTGTCTTTCAAGTTTTTTTTGCTCGCTGACTCACTTATAACCCTACTCACACACATGCTTAGTTGCTTACATGGTCAGTTGTATCAAAAATTGTCGCAGCAAAAAGTATCAGCATCTTAATTATTATCTCCCTGTTCACGCTAGGCTACAATGGATAACGTCGGGGATTTTTTTGACACACTGTATATATAGAAAAAATTGAATTATCGAAGTGAATATTTCAGGTTGACGCGAAGCTAGAGGGTCAGATATTTTTCTTGCCGTTCAGTGCGAGCGCCCAGTACGACAAGATTCACTCAGAGACGTACATGCACCAGAAGAAATACGTCTCCACCGCGGCAAGATGCAACGTTTACCGCGCCAACATCAAGCTCCTCTCAATGAACCGCCTCTCGCCAGACTTTGTCAAGGCCAGTTGTAGTTTAAAGTTGACTTATGCCTCGTTTATACGATGATGCTGGCTTGACGAGCTGGCTTGTCGAATATCGAGCCAGCTAGATGAATACTTGCAGAATCAAACATGTTCGATGCTGCAAGCACTCGTTAAGTCAGCTCGATGTGTGCTTGATGAATGCTTGATGAGCTATACCATTGCAATTTGTACAACTGAACCAGCTTGATGAGTGCTAGTGTAAATGGGATATAAAAGTCACTAACAGTTTAACTAATGATTTTGCGCAAAAGCACGTATTTTTAAGCTCATATATTAGCTATCGTAATTCGGTTCGTCTGTCCGTCACAACTCGGTACGAACCACCAAGCCAGCCGAGATAGAGACACAGGGTTTTTTCCGCATAATGGCGTAGAGTCTCTAGTTTTTTTAAAAAAAATTTCGTGCAGTTAAGTGAGTCGTGATTCTCCTTGAACAATGAGGGGGTCAAAGAAAAGTAGACCTAACGTCATTTCTAAAATGGTTATTTTACCCTTATAATTAACTCGTCTAGCGTGAGATTGGTTGCAGATAGACTGTTGACCTACAATTTGCAAACTGTAAAAAGTTTTTTTAAAAGTTTAACTACTTTTTAGTTAGGCTAAACTTTTTACAGAATAGCTAGAAAACTACTTTTACTAAATGTTTAACTGAAAAAAAAATTATAAAAATCTTCTAAACATAGAAAATTTGTCAGCGGCGTCGTGGGTTGAAAAAATACGCGGGGCAAAATGTCGCAATTTGTTTTGCGGCAGACAGCTAAGAATTTTCGACAGAATTCTGACAGAAAGCTGCATATCACCGACAGAGAAGATTGCACAAAGTTTTACTTTTGAGTCTAGATTTTTTCAAAATGGACGATTTTCAGTTTTAAAATGTTTGCATTTTTGGTCGAAATTTTTTTTGACAGGTCAAAGATTTTCAGACAATTTTAATTTGACAACCCGGGCACGACGCCACTTAAAATTGTATCAATCGCCGGTGCAGGCTGTGGAAGCTCTGCCACAAGACGACTATGCGCCCTACCTACACTTCATCTCAGTCTACGGCACGCACTACGTCAGCTCGGTGGTGATGGGCGCCAAGGCGATGGTACGCAGCGAGTTCGAGGAGACCGCCTGGAATGCTCTGAAACGCCAAAAGTTTGACGTCCACGCCGCCGCACAAGCCTCGTTCTGGGTCGTCAATCTCAAACTTGATGTCAAGGTAAGCCAGCTGCCGTTGCTGCTCCGTTAAAAAATTGTTTGTATAGCTGTTATGACAAGAAATCTAAGCTAATGCTCATGATAGGCGCGAAAGCTTATAGCAGTCCCTGTTCGCAGGTAATCTTGGTCTGTCTCCACCCGTTTCGTCGCAATTCATTCTTTTGCAGCCAAAAGTCGTCAAAAATCACTAAAACCTCTATTTTTACTCTTCGCGCGCTACGTTCCTAACGTAGCGAAGAAGAGTATATAAGATCAGTGTAATATTGAGGACCGACCGACCGACCGACGACCGACCTCTGTTCCTGGAAGAGCCTTCCTGGAAGAACTACAAACGGCCATATCTCCATAACGGTGCTAGATAGACGCATGGTCAGTCACTATGGACCACCGATAGGAAGTCGACCCCCGGGAGCCGAATGGTCACGTGACCGATGACGTCATTTGCGGTGTGAAAAGAAAGGAACTAAAAAGCAGTTAAAAGAATACATAAGAAAATAATGCGCGCGAGGAGTACATTAGATTGGTCGCAATCTAAATTATTTTTTGTTCGGATTCAAGGTCATTCAAAGTCATCGATTTTGGCATTTTTGAGAAGCTCGTCACCAGTGCTCGTTATAATAAGCATCATGTCTGTGCCTATCTGCAACCATTTTCACGTTAAACGAGCCAATAGCGGTAGAATAACGCCATTTAAGGGGTGCCCCTCTTTCTTCCCTCGTTCGTGGAAACTCCCTTTATCCAGTGACGTGAAATTTTGTCACAAAATACTAGAGACTGTGAGCTATCATACGGTAAAAACCCGAAGTCTCTATCTCACCTGGTCTTCAAACGGAACCAGGTTGTGACAGACAGACGGACAGACGGAGAGACAGACAGAATTACTACAGCTATTACGCGCTATTATGCTAGCTCTCGCGCTTAAAAACCCGCCGAAGACTAGGCCCTATAGAGCGTCACCTGCTTGCCGTATATCATCACACAGTGTTAGCTGCCACTTGACGCAGGTGAACACGCCCCGCTTTAACCCTAGCCAGACAGGCCGGTACTCGATTTACCTACCCTGGAGGGATGGAAGGCTGAGTTGACTTCTGTGTTGGTCATATACGTACCTGGATGGTTTACCGCTCTGTCGACGGTCACACTATGATCCAAGAAGTAACCGGGTTTTTACCGTCTAACGCCGTCGGCGACTACGTGACTACGCGCACGTACGCGTCAACGTCGCAACGACCGCCGCCCACTTACGCTTAAACGATGCCTACAGTTGCGCAACAGATGCAGGCTTACCCTTTATCCTTTCTCGTCCATTTTTTCCCTTTTTCTCTTCCCTTAAAAGTAGGAACGATAAATTTCAGCTAAAGGTATGGAAGAGCGCTGTGAGTTTTCCGAGCGGGATCTGAGGCGGAGTCTTAGCCGAGATGGAATTTAGTGCATTATATATGGCCTTAAAATATAGATCTTGTGATAGGCCTAACAATAATTGTAATTATTTTATCGAGTCCCGAATATCTATTTTAACAAAAATGTGCCCGGTTATTGGGAAGGAACTGGGCCCAGGAGCCCCGGTTTTCTACGCGTTTCTACGGTTTTCTATATGACCAACAGCAAGGTCAACTCAGCCTCTTCCCTCCGGGATAGGTAAATCAAGTACCGGCCTGTTTGGCCCGGGTTAGGGCAAAGCGCGTTCACCTGTGTCGGATGGCAGATAATAGGCCTACTGTGTGATCCCATATAGCAAGATGACGTCCGTAGCTTTTTGGAGTGGATTTACTATGAAAAGCTGTACCATTATCGTCCGATGTAAAAATTTACTTATTTGCTTACTTAACAATTTAATCATTATAACGTTGGTGCAGACGAGTGGTGAATCAGAGCTGGCGTCTGCGTTCAACTCGAAGAGATCGTCGTACGAATCGATGTACGTGGGCAGCCGGCCGCCGTCTGACGGACGCTGGGAGACCTGGATGAACTATACCGGCAGATCGCCCTATCCTATCAGATACTCGCTGCGACCGCTCGTTGAACTGCTGGACACCGTCTACTTCCCCGGCGCCGACGACGCCGCCATGAGAGGGAAGAGAGCCAGGTTCTTTTCAGTTCAGTTCAGTTAAGGCACGCACAAAGCGACGTAACTGAACTGAATTGAACTGACACGGTTTAGTTTTTGACGAACTGACCAGTGGACGAGCAGGCGAGCCCATTGGTTGACGCGTACCCAGTGTTTGAATTGCCGGGGGGAGGGTTGAGGGGGTTTAACCCCCAACTGTTTTTTAACCCCCTTAACACCCTGTCAAATTATGCACTGGGGGTCAGCTCTGTACTATATACACAGGATTTACATCACAATTTTGGTCGGGCTCTGACCGTCGAAAAGTTCAACCCCCAGCTAATTTGTCACATTATTCAAACACTGCGAGTACCTTAGCTAATTGTTCACGTAGGCCACCGACGCCGTTACACGGTGCCTACTGTAATGCCTTACTGTTGATCCATTGGTCAGTTCGTCAAAAGGTAACCCATGTCAGTTCAGTGCAGTTCAGTTACGTCGCTCTGTACGCGGCTTAAGACGATGCAGATTTACATGTGCAACTGTCGCACAACTTTAGGCACTCGCCGTCTAACAGCGTCGGCGACTCGTGACGTTTACGACTTCAATCTGCATTTCACAAAGTAGTGTAGCAAGAGTATTAAGCTGAGGTGGGCAAAACTGAAGTCGTTTACGTCACGGTTCTTGGCGATGTAGCTTGCCAAAAATTATCGAAATTGGCTAGCAGTGTTTTACGCAGTGGCGTAGACAAAGGGGACCCAAGGGCCCAACACACAAATTCACAATCCTCCAGACAAGACAAGCGCAAGTTTAAACTGCATGCACTAAATTTGATCAGTTGATTTTCAGGAAACTAATTAAAATAGTTGCATTAGATCTCATATTTTAAAGATATAGTGCACCAAATTTGATTTCGTCTGTGGCTTCATACAAGACCCCGATGAGGGAGCTTACAGCGCTCTTTGGTCTTTCTAGCTAAATTTTTAGGGGTCTTGTTCTTAAGAGGAGAGAGAGAAAGGGGAAAAAAGGGAAGGAGAAGTGGAAGGAAAAGAAAAAACAGGAAGGGGTAAAAGAAAAAAACGAAAATGAGAGAAAACAAAAAAGGGAGAAGGGGCGGAGGCCTCCATTTCTTATTTTTGGCTACATGTTACACCACTGCATTGTAGAACGTTTACTGATCGGATGTAGGCTACATGTATATAGGTTGAACGCGGCTGTGAGTGCCTGGTCGCGGTGTTTCCCCGACTGTCGCATTCCGCTCAACATGAAGCTGCCGGTGCTCGCTGACGAGGTTAAGGACGTCGTTCACGGCGTCAAGGTCATCTCGTGCAGTCCGGGAACCGTCCTGCTCTGGTGCGGCCTGGAAAACCTAGAAACAACTGGGGCCTGGGACCCAGACAGGTATTTAAGCATTAGTAAGAACAACAAAGATTTCAGCTTCGACAGTAACGTATGTTTCAGCTTTCAGTAGTCGCAAAGAGAGAGGGAGGGTATATAATGAACAGAGTTTTAGTAAGTGAATAAATTCATCAGCATTTTTGATGTCACAGCGATTGACGGCAAGGTGTCATACCTATACGATTAATAGGTCGTGCATGGGTCAGGTCGTTATCAGGTGGTTATTACTGGACAGGTAAACCGTTTTGGTGTATAACCAACACCAAAGTCAACTTAGCCTTCCATCTTTCCGTAGTAGATAAATCGAGTACCGGCCTGCTTTGCTGGGGTTAAGGCGGGGCGCGTTAATCTGTGTCGGGTGGGAAGTAACACTATGTGATCCCATATAGCAGGTGACGCTCCGTAGCTTTGCGAAGAGTTTTCGCTGTTTCAGGTACGCCGTCGCTATTAACACGACATCGTGTGAATGTAAGAGTTCACCTGGCGAAGTGCGCTGTGTGCTGTGGTGCACCAACGCCGTCAGCGCTTTCACCATCGCCAGGTCGCAGAAACTCGACAGTTCCCACAAACACCAGGCCAAGAACAACACGTTCGGCATCTCTTGTCCCTCAGCTAGACAGGTAAAATAAAAAGACCTACTCTTATAGACAGTATTCTTATGGTTTTAAACTATTTGTAGTTTCTTTTTCATCAATTGCTCTTTAATTTTCACTTAGTTAATTAAGCCATCACATTAGTTGTACGAGTCGTAACAGTAACTTGTTCGAAACTAACTGGAAGGAGGACCCTAGCCAAGGCGGATGGCACACGACTTAATTTCAAATGGGGTCGTGTGCCATGGGTCTAATTTTAGCCTGCCAAAACTTTTTTTGCGGCAAAATTTTTCTTCCAATTGGGTGAAAAAAATCCCCCATTTTTGTGGAATTTTGAGACAAAATTGTAATTATGAGAACCCATAATCTCATCTTCGGAAATTTGCAGCTGTGTCGGAGAATGAAACTCCATGTCACCTTAAATTTACGTGTTTTAGTCCACTACACCGCTGCTGTTTATGACCAATTCACACCTACGACGCAACTCAACTCAACCAGGGGCGTCATTTAGGGGGGCTGGGGGGTCCACGGACCCCCAAGGATTTATGATTTCAGTTTTTTTTCTCTGTAAAGAAACATTTATTATTCTAGCAGATGGACTCGTCAGTTGAATATAATTTTGTCAGTTCAAGTGTGTTATAGAACATGCAAGGTTGTTAGAGTGAAAAAGTGTTAGATTTATTGGTCTGTTAATAACTGTTATATACATTTACTGTGTAAACTGCATGGAATTTGGTCAACTGATTCTCAAAAAAGTCATTCAAATTGTTGCCACAAGATGTCACATTTTAATGCTGAAAATGCACCAAATTCGATTTCGGCTGGGGCTCCGCCCCATACCCCGCTGGGGGAGCTTACAGCG
>Ga0056128_1002874_pt1 | contig 20748 bp, 15 predicted proteins | sample WorMetLIZISLAND2_FD_71113 | JGI IMG/M metagenome (GOLD analysis project Ga0056128, IMG submission 71113) | Marine gutless worms symbiont microbial communities from Max Planck institute for Marine Microbiology, Germany - Olavius geniculatus... ... | reverse complement strand
AAATACATCCACGCCTGTGCATGCTTAATTATGTGCAATGCGATGCAGGTTTGCACTTACCAGAGCCAAAAGTTTAGTGTTATCACTTTTATTGGGACACACTGTATATTTGGTCCGTGGTTTCGTCAGCTGTGTTCATTGCGATATCATACGTCAGCTACGTCAGTTGCGTTGCGTCCGTTGCGTCCATTGCATTGATTGTTTTTACACTATCTGGAAAAACAGAGCCAGCGACATAGGCTACATGCAGAGCTACATTTAAGCCTGCGTATAGATTAGGCTTGGGACCTACTTAATCAAAATAACGCACAAAATTAAAATATTTTATTCACATTTCTGACACTTTGACTTACATTTCATCCAGCTGTCTATTTTTTCAACTGCCAGCCTGCCTACAGTAAAACTGCTTGAAATGTCGACCCATGCTACGCAAACACATGCAGTGCACATAGGCGTTCTCTGCATTCATTGACATCAGTATGTTCCGCTCCAGACCAATCCCAAAATACCAGTCATGCACCTCTTAACATTTCTGAACGTCATCTAGTAGACATACTGCTTGTAGTATAACATTGTAATAGACTGCATTGCTGTTAAGGGCTCAGATCTCATCTCATAGATGAAATTTATTGACGTTATTATTCATTCATTAGAAAACGTATTTTTCTTGATTTGAGTTCCTGCAGTTGAGGTAGTGCAAAGGTAAACGATGGGTAAGGTGGGGACCTAAACAGCTATTTAATATTTAGTTGTGTCAAAAATAGTTGTGCCAAAAGTTATGAAAATCTGATAATTTTTCTTCAAGTTACGATCCATAATGTCGGGGTATGTTTTTTTTCACTTTTTATATATTTCACCGCATAGGCCTATTTTGCTAGGTCTACCGCATAGATGTAGCCTAAAAACATTTTTTATGTTTTTTACAAATTTTATAAACATGTTTTTAATGTTTTTTTTATTTTTAAAATGTTTTAGATGTTTTTTTTTATTTTGACTGTTTTTGTGCTTTTTAATGTCGTGTTTTTTGTTCCTGTTAAAACATAATCGTATAAAATTACAAATGTGATTTATTTCTCATGGGCAAATTGCGTTCAACTGTTTTTGATCTGTACATTCAGTACATTCCGGTTTTTAGTCCTTACAAATGGTAGGTTTTTGTTTTTAATTATCTGAGTTAGATATTCTTTGCGTGTATACCTATAATGGCAAAAACAATAGCGATTGGAAGCATCTGCAGACTGCAGTTTAATGTTTTTATGCATGTTTTATAATGTTTTTATAGAAGTGGAAAACATGTTTTATGTTTTTTATTTGCAAACCATTGTTTTTAACATCTAGGCCTATGGCCTACCGGTATTTTCCCATATATATAGTAAACGCAGACATTGGGTGAAGGGAAAAACTGAACACCGTTTGACGGCAAGTTATGTAAGGAATATTCACACCGAAAGTTATTAAAATCCGTCTGTTTGTGTAGGTGCGTCTTTCTGTAGTGTGGCATTTTCCCGCTGTTGTTATTTCGTGTTTTGTCCTGTAATGTTTTCCCTCAGTCTGCAGTTCTTCTTATCAGTATTGTTAGTAGTCTGGCGTTGTGTATTATGCTGTGATAAGTTTATGATGCAACTTGTTTAAAATAAGAGGGTGCGGCCGTTGAGGGGCCGCCCGCTATGGGGCCGTCCTTGCAGTTGAGTACATGTACGTGCGTGCCACATAATCAATTATCACACCATATTGATAACATAGTTTTACCAACAACGCAATTAGCCGCCATGACCTTGACCTCTGACCCCTTGACCTTGAAATTGGTCCACGGGGTGCTGGTATCCCAGGGACCCTTCCTACGAAGTTTGGTATTCGTACGCCTTTTCGTTTTCCCTCTAGGTGGAGGCACGGGACAGACAGACAGACTGTAGACGGACAGGATCAACACATGATGGGGCCTCCTTCTAGGAAGGACGGCCCCATAATGAGTGATTCGGGAATCGGGTCTACGGTATCGTGGTAGTTATTTGCAGTTCTTCGCCGATAAAGCGCGTGCGTGATGTAGGCCTATGATGCACACAGGAGCAAGGCAATAAGTTCTCGCTGATCGTCGTCGATTCACGACCAAAGCGAGGCCTTTTTGTATTCAAAACAGCGCCGCAACAGCCTATATTTTAGTCAACGTCAGTAGGCCTATGTCAAAACGAGTAAAACATGACGTTTTTATTCACGTTTGCGAACTTCGAAAAATTCCGTAAAACGCATTTGCAAACGTTTATTCCTAAAACGTTTCTAACGTGTGTTACAACTATACGGTGCTAGCTGTTGACAAGCTGCGATTGCCGAGCTGACAGCGAAGATGACACCAATTGTCCACGTCAATGCACTGCGATCGACTGACGGCGACGAGCCCGATAGTTCTAGCAGCAAAATACACCGTCCCTCAGAAAAGAAGCAAGATTGTATTCGTCAAAACGTCGTCAAATTTCTGCCGAATTTGATAATCTTTGACAAAAGATGACCAAGACTGTAGAAGTGTGTGAGTGCACGTGCACTTAATGTCCACCTCACACAGTTTTATTGTCTTGACCATCTGCGTGCTAAGAATTATCAAAGTCGGTTGAAATTTGACGAAGTTAGCACGAAAACAATTTCACTTCTTTTTTGAGACACGGTGTATAGCAATAAAACGTCCTTAACTTGCAGTCTGTTTCACAATTATGCTACATGACTGATACACGTCTGTGGTCGAATTTTAGCAGACCCACGGTCGGTCACTGTCAGGAGTAGAAACGTAAGCTTATGTAGTCCTAAACAGAAGTGGGAACACCTGGAACTATACTCGGAAGTTGTGTAGGCCTAAATCGAAACGAAAATCATGCGCGAATTTTTGCGTAACTGTGTGCAATGAGTAATGTCAAAAAATACTGCAAATTTAAATACCCATAGTGAATACCCCCGACAGTGTTTCAAGTTCCCAGGAGATTTCCAAGTTTCCAGATAAGTGGCCATCTCGTTAAATGGCAAACACTAACGACAATTCTATGAGGATGAAAAAGAGAGTAGGCCGTAGACCTGCAGCTGTCTAAAGTAAAGCGACGTAACTGAACTGAACTTCACTTAACTGGCACGATTTAGTTTTGGCCAAACTGACCAATCAGCAAACAAGACGAGTCATTGGTTGATACGTACGTCAGTGTAGTCACGTAGGCCATCGACGCCGTTAGACGGTGGCTACTGTAATGAATTAGGTTCACTGCTTCGTTCGTCCATTGGTCAGTTCATGAAAAACTGAAGCATATCAGTTCAGTTCGGTTACGTCGCCCTATAGCCCTAGGCGCCTTTACACACCTTGATGCGGGACGTTTCTCCTGCGAACGTCTGTGGCGTTGGCGTCGCCGCAATGCAGGACGGGACACGGTCCTTCTACGGCTCGGACAAGCTGCAGTGTCACGTGATCTGCGTCGTCAACACGGCAGACATGGGCGGCGTCACGGGTCCGCGGGCAGTAGACCGGCGAACCGCAGGACAGTCCCGCGTGCTGACACGAAAACTCGTTCATCCTATATAATATACGTAGATCAGCGAGCTGACGCAATTAAGGCGCGTACAGAGCGACGTAACTGAACTGAACTTCACCGTACATTGGGGATAGACAAGCCGCCGACATAACCGCTGTTGCCGAATATTTACTGACATGGTTTAGTTTTAACCAATGGGCGAGCAGGGCGAGCCAATTGGTTATTGGTTGGCGTGGACGTGTGCGCGTATAGTCGCGCAGTCACCGACGCCACCAGACGGCGCTTAGAACCTTCTGTAGTGTAATACATTAAGTACTGCATGGCCAAAGGTAAGTCCGTAAAAAACCAAACCATGTCAGTTCAGTTGCGTCGCTTTGTGCGCGCCTTTAAGTTGCTCTGTAATCTGTATACACGATTTTACGCGTAAAAAATTTGCAAATTAGGCCTAATATGTGCATGGTTTATAAATGCACGCAGTTTTTAGGCGACAATTCTTTGCTACCCGCAGCGTGATCTGTCGATCCTCTGTCTTGTCGTCTGTCACATTTGTGCACCCTGCTTATAAACCGTTAAAAAAATCTACAAATTTACATGTCATTTGTCAAATACATTTGCGGGATTCAACGGGTATCCCTGCAGAATATCTTACAGGAAAAGGGAAAATTCGAAGAGGGGGAGAATTACTGCCAAACTGAAGCTTGCCATTGTCTGCTTATGATTCACCATCACCGATCGGCAATTTCGCGTCGTATCGAATCACTTCAGTCACTTGTTGGGTTGTTGCAAATTAACTATGTCATAGTGCTAAATTACTTCAAATAGTCAAAATCGCGCATAAGCGTTTTGATTAGGCCTAAAACTAAAAGCTATAGGCAAATTTCGCCAAATAGAGAACGCATAAAATTGACACAGGAAATCGTGAGTATTTTTCTAATGCGATAAATCGCCAATTATAAGGCGCGCAAAGAGCGACGTAACTGAACTGAACTGAGCCGAATGAACTGACACGGTTCAGTCTTCGACGCACTGACCAATGGGTGACGCGTAGCCTACGTGACTATAGGTTAGTCACGTAGGCCGACACGCAGTGTTTGAACTGCCGGGGGGTTGGGGAGTTGAACCCCCAACTGTTTTCTCAGCCCCCCTAACTGACGGTCAAATTATGTACAGGGGGGGGGTCAACTATATGCTATATGCATACTATATACATCACAATTTTGGTCGTTCTTTGACCGTCGAAAAGTTCAACCCCCTCGCTAATTTTTCACAATAATTCAAACACTGCCGACACGTAGGCCACCGTCGCCGTTAGACAGTGCCTACTGTGATGCATTACTGCTTGCTTATTGGTCATTTCGTCAAAAACTAAACCATGCCAGTTCAATCCCGTTCAGTTCAGTACAGTTACGTCGCTCTGCACGCGCCTTTATGCACAGTTCTAGGTCGACTCAGTCTTCTACCCTCCTTGGGACGGTAAAATGAGTAGTAACTCATTTATAGGGGTTACGGAAGGTGGGGACCTTGGTACAGTTGACTGGGGTTGCTTAGCCGCCCACTGCGCCAGCCTGTGTCTGCAGGCTTCACACGGTGGCCGTGCGGCAGGCGGCTCTGGTTAGTGACGAAAGCGCATTAGAGGCGTGTTTGCGACGATGCGCTATACAAATTAACGACCTTTATCTTTTTTACAGTTATGCGCGCATAATTCGACAATTTAACCGGACGTAGGCCTACCTGTAAGTACAGTTGAACTGGTCCGAGCAGCGGCAGTCGGTCTTGTAGTAGTGCACGGGGACGCACGAACAGACGACATCGCAGTCCGGTGGAGCGTACGCGTTGGACTGGCGATCCGCCGGCTCCGAGGCGTTACGACACGTTAAGACGGGGCACGACCCACTGACGGGCCTTACGAGTCGCACCGCAAACCGGTCGACGAACTCACTGGCGTGGCATACTATCGCCTTCCTGCTCGTGGCCGGGCAGTAGACCGGGTCGCTGCAGACGAGGCGGTCGTGGACACAGCTGAAAGTGTCGCTTCGGTGGTAGCAGTGTAGCTCGGAACTGTTGCACCGGCAGTAGTTGTTGTTCCGGTCGACGTGAACGCAGTAGCACGCGAGACTCAGACAGTTGAATCCGGCCGCGATCTCCGCCGCCTGAGTCCGATTGAAATGGCTACCACTAGGCCTACGTTCTCTGACACTTGCAGTTATGGCGCGTTCACGGTGACTTTCTGTCCGCGCAATGACTGCATCTTCGTCCACCTGGTAAACTGTAGTTTGCGCATAAACAACTTCCGTTGACATACCGTCGCCAACCAGTCTCGACCTCGTGGCTTGTGCAATAGGCCTAGGCCTACGTGCTATGACGTCGCGACCTAAAGGGTGCCGACGGCGACTTGCTGTGGTTGTTTCCGTCCAATCTGTTGATCGAATAACTGCAGCCTCATCTTCATGGTAGACTGTTGTTCGGCGGCTTGGACTGGGAACCTTCGACACGTCTTTTGTTGACAGACCGTCGAGGTCCGGTTTTGAAGTCGTGGTGGGACTAATAGTGACAGCGGCATGATATTCTTTTTCTGTCAGGCCCGAAGCTAAAACTTCGTCTTCTCTGTAAACCGTTGACATCGACTTCTGACCGGTAGTTCGCGTCGCATAGTCCGCGGTGGACACACGGCTTTCAGCCAGTTTTGACGTTCGTCTAACAGTTACAATCTCCTGTTCCCGGCGACTTGGTGCTGTCAGTCGAATAACAGCAGCTTCGTGCTTCTGGTAAACTGTTGTCGCTCGTGTCGTAGACTCTGCCGTTGTGGAGGATCTATGTCTACTGTCAGCTAGAGCTGTTGTGAACCGGTCTTGACTGGTATGAACTGTTGATGTGCCTCCGGTGTGAGTCGTGGATGCGTCTTCTCTTTCAGCTAGAGTTAATCTGAATATAGCTTTACTACTATTAGATGTGGGCGTATCTTCTGCGTCAGTTAAAGCTGTGGGTCGTGTAGCTTCACTGTGAGTTGTGAATAAATCGTAACTATAATTTGTACTCTGTCTTATCAAACTGTCTTCACTGTAAGTTACAGTTGTGGATACAGCGTCAGTGTGATTCGTGAACATACCGTAAATATTAGTTGTTGATCCTTCTACACCGACAGTTGCGAGCGTTGTAATCGTTTCCGCTTGCGCTGTTGTAGTTTCGGCCGTTATTGTCGTCGTTTCTGCTAAGATACTAGTAGATTCCGCGACTGTAGTCGTTGTTTCGGTCAGTTTGGTTTTAGCTTCGTCAGGCGTTGTTGTCTCCGCGGGCGCTGTAGTAATTTCAGCTGCAGTCGTCGTCGTTTCCGCCGGTGGACTAGTAGTTTTAGCGACTGTAGTTGATGTTTCGACCGGTGTGGCAGTTTCGAAAAGTGTTGTCGTCTCCGCAGGCGTTGTAGTATTTTTGTCTAAAGTTGTCGTTTCTGCCGGTGTAGCAATAGATTTCGCCAGTGTAGTGTTGTCTGCGGCTGGTGTCGTTGTAGTAGTGGAGGGACTAATAGTTACAACGGCATAATATCCTATTTCTGTCAGCCCCGCAGCTAAAACTTCGTCTTCTCGGTAAACTGTTGATGTCATTTTCATCTGACTGGTAGTTCGCGGTGCATCGTATGTGGTGGACACACTGATGTCAAACTGTTTCGATGTTGTGGTTTGCCTAACAGTTACAACCTCCTGTTCCTGGCGGCTTGGTGCCGTCAACCGAATAACTGCAGCTTCGTCTTCTTGGTAAACGGTTGTCCCTGGTGTCATAGACTCCGCTATTGTAGAGGATCTATGTCTACTCTCAGCTGGAGCTGTTGTGGATCGGTCTTCACTAGTATGAATTGTGCGAGTCGTGAATGCATCTTCACTTTTAGCTTTACTACTGTCAGTTGTGGGTGTAACTTCTGCGTCAGTTGACGATGTGGCCCGTATACCTTCACCGTGATTTGTGGCTGAATCGTAACTATAATTTGTGGATACAGTTGTACTTTGGCTTGTAAACGTGTCTTCACTGTAAGTTGCATTAGTTGCGTTAATGTTAGTTGTTGATGCCTCATCGCAGACAGCTGAGAGGGTTGGCGTCGTCTCCGCGGGCTTTGTAGTAGTGCAGGCTAAAGTTGTCATAGTTTCTGCAGTCATAGTACTATTTTCCGTGACTGTAGTCGTTGTTCCAACCGGTGCGGTTGTAGTTTCCGCAGGCGCTGAGGACACCGCGGGCGTTGTAATCGTTGCAGCTAGAGTTGTTGTCGTTTTGGTAGGCCTAGTAATAATTTCGGCCGGTGTGGTCGTGGTTTTCGCATCATCGGTTGTAGATTCCGCTAGCGATGTCGTCGTCTCCGCAGGTGTTATTGCAGGTGTTTTCGCAGACGCTGTCGTTTTCGCGGTCGTTCTAGTATTTTCGGCTGAAGTTGCCCTCGTTTCTGCCTCTGTAGTAAAAGTTTTCGCATGTGCACTAGTGGCTTTAGCCGGCGTGGTTGTGGATTCCTCCGGCGATATCGTCGTCTCCGAAGGCGTTTTAGTGGTTTCGTTTTGAGTTATTCTTTTTTCTGCCGTTGTTGTAGTAGTTTCTGCGACTGAGGTCGTTGTTTCGCTCGGTATGATTGCAATATCGACAGGCTTTGTCTTTTCCTCAGATGTAGTAGTAATTTCGGCTGAAGATATCGACGTTTCTACCGGTGCAGCAGTAGCTTTTGCGACCGAAATCGTTGTTTTGCCGAATGTGGCTGCAGTTTCGACAGGCGTTGTCGTTTTCTTGGGTGTTGTAGTTGTTTTGGCTACAGTCGTCGTTGTTTCTTTAAAAGTAGCAATATTTGCCGCCACTGTAGTTGTTGTTTCGATTAGTGTGGCCCCAGTTTCGACATGTGTTATCGTTTTCGCGGTCGTAGTTGTAGTTTTGGCTACAGTTTTTGACGTTTCTGGAGGTGTGGTATTAATCTGGGCACGTGTAGTCGTTTTTTCAGCTAGTGTAGTCGTTGTTTTAACCGTTGTGCTTGTAGTTTCGTCAAGCATTGTCGTCTCTGCGGGCATTGCGGTAGTTTCGGATGGAGTTGTCGATACTGCCGGTGTAGTTGTAGATTTCGCCAGTGTAGTGTTGTCTGCGGTTGGTGTCGTTGTAGTAGTGGTGGGACTAATAGTTACAGCGGCATAATATCCTATTTCTGCCATCCCCGCAGCTAAAACTTCGTCTTCTCGGTAAACCGTTGACATCGTCTTCTGATTGGTTGTTCGCGGTACATTGTCCGTGGTGGATATAATGACGTCAACCAGTGTCGACGTTGTTCCTTTAGTAGTTAGGTTTACAGCTTCACGTTCTTGATGACTTGGTGCTGTCAGTAGAATAACTGCATCTTCATCCTCTAGGTAAACTCTTTTCGTTCGTGTCGTGTCATTTTTGACAGGCGTTGTCGTCTCCTTAAGCGTTGTAGTAATATCGGCTAAACTTGTCGTTTCTGCCGTTGTAGTAGCAGTATCCGCAAGTGTTTTCGCTGTTGTGGCCAGTGCGGTTGTAGGTTCGTCAGGCGTTGTCGTCTCCCCGGGCGTTTTAGTAGTTTTGGCTATAGATGTCGTCGTTTGTACGGGTGTAGTAGTAGTTTCCGCAACTGTAGTCGTTGTTGTCGCCGTTGTGATTGTAATTCCGACCGGCATTGTTGTCGCTTCTTCGTGCGTTGTCGTAATTGCTGCTACAGTTGTCGTTGTTTCAGCAGGTGTAGTAGTTTCCGCCGGTGTAGTCGTGGTTTTTGCCTTATTGGTTGTACATTTCGCTAGCGATATCGTGATCTCCGCTTGTGTTGTTGTAGTTTCTGGTAGAGTTGCCGTTTTCGCTGGTATATTAGTAGTTTCTGAGAATATAGTCGTTGTTTCAGCCCACGTGGTTGTAGATTCCTCCGGTGTTGTCCTCGTTTCCGAGGACGCTGTAGTAATTTCGTCTGAAGTTGTTGCCTCTTCTTTCGGTGTACTAGTAGTTTCTGCGACTATAATCATTGATTCGGTTGCTGTTGTTGTAGTTTCGACAGGCTTTGTCGCATCCGCGGGTGTTTTATTGGTTTCGGCTAGATTTGTTGTCGTTTCTGCGCGTGTAGTAATACTTTTTGCCAGTGTAGTCGTTGTTTTGGCTGTTGTGTTTATAGTTTCCGTCTCCGCGCGCGTTGTAGTTAGACCTATCGTTTTGGCCGGTGTGATTGTAGTTTCCAGAGGCGTTCTCGTTATATCCGCAGGTGTTGTAGTCATTTTGACTAGAGTTGTCGTCGCTTCTGACGGTATAGTAGTGGTTTCTGTGGAGGTTGTTTCGGCCGGTGTAGTTGTTCCGACAGGCGATGTCATGTCCGCGGGCGTTGTAATTTCCGCTGGAGTTGTCGTTTCTGTCAATGTAGCGATAGTTTCAACGACTGTGGTCTTTGTTTCAACCGGTACGGTTGTTTCGACAGGTGTTGCCGTCTCCGCGGGTGTCGTAGTAGTTTTGGCTACAATCATTGTCGTTTCTTCGGATGTAGCAGTGTTTTCCGCGATTGTAGTTGTTGTTTCTGCCGGTGCAGTTATAAATTTCGCCGGTGTAGTGTTGTCTGCGGCGGGTGCGGTTGTAGTCGTGGGGGGACTAATAGTTACAACGCCATAATATCCTCTTTCTGTCATCCCCGCAGCTAAAACTTCGTCATCTCGGTAAACTGTAAACATCGCCTGAATTTGACCGGTAGTTACTGGTGCATCATCCTTGTTAAACATACTAGTGTCAACCAGTTTAAACGTCGTGGTTGGTCTATTAGTTACAGCTTCGTGTTTTTGATGACTTGGTGTTGCCCGTTGAACAACAGCGGCTTCCTCCTCTTGGTAAACTGTTGTCGCTCGTGTCTTGTCTGCTTTGACAGGCGTTGTCTTCTCCGCGGTCGATGTAGCAGTTTCGGCTGGAGTTGTCGTCGTTTCTGTAAGTGTAGTAGTAATTTCCACGACTGTATTCGTTGTTTCGGCCAGTATTTTTGTTTCGAAAGGCGCTGTCGTTGTCACCGGGGACGTTGTAGTAGTTTTGGCTGAAGTTGTCATCGTTTCTGCCGGCACAGTAGTAGTTTTTGCGACCGTAGTCGTTGATTTAGCCGGTGTGGTTATAGCTTCGGCAGGCGTTGTCATCTCCGCGAATTTTGCAGTAGCCTCAGCCAAAGTTGTTGTCGTTTTTGCCTGTGTAGTAATAGTGTTTGCGCGTGTAGTCGTTGTTTCGACCGGTGCAATTAGAGTTTTGACAGGCGCTGTCATTTCTCTGAGCGTTGTAGTAATTTTGGCTTTAATTGTCGTTTCTGCCGGTGTAGTAGTCGTTTCCGCCACTGCAGTCGTTATTTCGGCTGGTGTGTTTGTAGTTTTCGCTGGCGTTGCCGTTTTCGCGGGCACTGTAGTAGTTTTGGCTCGTAATGTCGTTGTTTCTGCTGGTCTGGTAATAGTTTCTGCGGATGTCGTCGTTGTTTCGGCTTGTATCGTTATAAGTTTTACAGGCGATGTCGTGTCTGCGGGTGTTGTTATAGTTTTGGTTGAAGTTGTTGGCGTTTCTGCCGATATAGTAGTACTAGTTTCAACGGGTGCAGTCATTGTTTCGTCCGGTTTTATTGCAGTTTCGACAGGCCATGTAGTCTCCGCAGGCGTGGTGTTGGTTTCGGCTGAAATTATCGTCACATCTGCCGGTGTTGTAACAGTTTCAGCGATTATAGTGGTTGTTTTAACCGGCGTGGTTGCAGTTTTGTCAGTAATTGTTGTTTCCGCAGGCGTCGTTGTAGTTTCTGCTAGAATTGCCGTATCCGCTGGTATGGAAGTAGTTTCTACAAATAAAGTTGTTGCTTTAGCTGGTGTAGTTGTAGATTTTTTTGGCGTTGTCGTTTCCAAGGGCGTTGTGTTGTTTTCGTCTAAAGTTTTCCCAACTTCTGGCAGAGTAGTACTACTTTCAGCCGCTGTAGTCTTTTCGGCCAATGTGGTTGTAGATTCCACAGGCGTAGTCCTCTCTGCGGGCATTGTAGTAGTTTCGATTAAAGCTGTCGTTTCTGCCGGTACAGTAGTAGTTTCCGCGACTGCAATCGTTGTTTCGGCCGGGGTGCTTGTCGTGTCGTCAGGCGTTGTCGTTACGTTCGCGGGTGTTGTAGCAGTTATGGCAATCGTTTTTGTCTCCGCGGGCATTGTCGTAGATTTGGCTAGAGTTTTCTTTTCTGCGGGTATAGTTGTAATCTCTGCAGCCTCCGTTGTAGTTTTAGTTAAACGTGTCGCCGTTTCTGCCGAAGTAGTAGTAGCTTTGGCGACTGTATTTGTTGTGTCGGCCGGTGTGGTTAAAGTTTCGAACAACGTTGTTGTTTTTACTGGCGTTGTAGTAGTTTTAGCTGTAACTGTTTGTGTTTCCGCCGGTGTTGAATTAGTTTCCGTTTCCGCAGGCGTTGTTGTAGTTTTGGCTAGAGTTGCCGTTTCCGCTGGCATGGCAGTTGTTTCTAAAAATATAGTTGTTGCTTCGGCGGGTGTAGTTGTCTCCGCGGGCGTTGCAGTACTTTCGACTGAAGTTGTCGTCATTACTGTCGGTATAGTAGTAGTTTCCGCGACCGTAGTCGTTGTTTCAGTCAGTGTGGTTGCAGATACCGTCGGCATTGTCCTCTCCGGCGGCGTTGTAGTGGTTCTGTCTAGAGTTGTCGTTTCTTCTGCCGGTGTAGTAGTTGTTTCCGCCGGTGTACATGTAGTCGTTGTTTCGGCCGTTGTAATAGTAAGTTCGACGTGGGTCGTCGTTACCGCGGGTGCTTTAGTAGTTTCGGCTGGAGTTGTTGTTGCCTCTGCCAGTGTAGTAATAGTTTCCGCCACTGTAGTGGTTGTTTCGCTCAGTGTAATTGCAGTATTGACAGGCGCTGTCGTATTCTCAGATGCGGTAATAGTTTCGGCTGAAGTTGCTGACGTTTCTGCTGGTGTAGTCGTTGTTTTGGCTGTTGTGCTTGTAGCTTCGACAGGCGTTGACGTCTCAGCGGGTTTTCGCGTACTTATAGCATAAGTTGTCGTCATTTGGATTGGTGTAGTAGTTGTTGCCGTTTCATCCAAATTTGTCGTTTCTGCCGGTGCAGAACTATAGTTCGCCACGGTAGTGTTGGCTTTTGCCAGTATGTTTGTAGTCCTGGTGGAACTAAGAGTTATAGCAACGTAATATTCTTTTTCTGTCAGTCCCGCACCTAAAACTTCGTCTTTGCGGTAAGTCGTTGACATCGTCTTCTGACCGCTTGGCGGAGCATCGTCCGTGGTGGACACACTGCTTCCAACTAATTTCGACATCGTGGTACGTCTAACAGTTACAGCTTCACGTTCCTTGCGACTTGGTGTTGTCAGTCGAATAACTGCAGCTTCATTTCCTTGGTAAACGGTTGTCGCTCGTATCGTGTCTATTTTTACAGGCGTTGTCGTCTCTTCGGGAATTGTAGTTGTTTTGGATAAACTTGTCGTTCCTGTCGGTGTAGTAGTATTTTCTGCGACAGTATATGTTGTTTCGGCAAGTGTGGTTGTAGGTTCTTTAGGCGGTGTTGTCTCCGCGGGCGTGGTAGTAGTTAAGGCTTGAGTTGTCGTCGTTTCTGCCGTTGCAGTCGTAATATCCGCTGGTGTAGTCGTTGTTTCTGTTTCTGTCATTGCAGTTGCAATAGGCCTTGTCCTCTCAGCAAATATTGTAACAGTTTCGGTTGAAAACTTTGTCGTTTCTGCCGGTGTTGTAGTTGATTTCGTGACTGCAGTCGTTGTTTCGGCCGATATAGTTGCAGTTTCGATAGGCGTTATCATTCCTTCGGGTGCTGTAGCAGTTTTGGCTGAAGTTGTCGTCGTTTGTGCTAGTGTAGTAGTAATTTCCGCGACTGCAGTCGTTGTTTTACCCGGTGCTGTTGCAGTTTCCACAAGCGTTGTCGTCTCCGCGGGCGTTATAGTAGTTTCGGCTGAAGTTGTCTTCGATTGTGCAGGTGTAGTACTAGTTTTTCCATGTGTACTCGTTGTTTCGTCCGGTGTGATTGTAAGTTTCTCCGTCACTGTCGTCGTCTCCGAGGGCGTCCTAGTACTGGCTTCGTCTAAAGTTGTTTTCTTTTTTGCGAGTGTAGTAATATTTTCCGCCGGTGTAGTCGTTGTTTCGGAGGTTGTGGTTGCAGTTTCCGCTAGCGTTGGCGTTATATCCGCAAGCGTTGTTGTTGTTTCGGCTAGAGTTGTTGTCGCTTCTGTAAGTGTTGTAATAGTTTCAGCGATTGTAGGAGTTGTCTTGCTTCGTGTGGTTGCAGTTTCGACAGGCGTTGTCGTCTTCGCTGGCATTGCTGTAGTTTCGGCTGCAGTTGCCGTCGTTACAGCCAGCGTAGTAGTAGTTGCTGCGACTGTAGTCGTGGTTTCGCTTTTAGTGGTTATATTTGTCGCCTGCATAGTCATCCTCTCCCCATGCATTGCAGTAGTTTTGGCTAAAGTTGTCGTTGTTTCTGCAAATGTTATAGTAGTTTCCGCGACTCTAGTCTTTGTTTTGGTTCTTGTGGTAACAGGTTTGACACGCATTGTCGTTTCCGTGGGCGTTGTAATAGTTTTGACTGGAGATGTCGTTTTTTCCGCGACTCCACTGGTTGTTTCGGCCGTTGTGCTTGTAGTTTCAACAAGCGTCGTTGTCTCCGCTGGCGTTTTAATAGTCTCGGTTGGAGTTGTCGTTGTTTGTGCCAGTGTAGTAGTAATTTCTGCGACTGTATTCGTTGTATCACCCGTAATGGTTGCAGTTTCGTGAAGCTTTGTCGTATCAACATGCGTCGTAGTAGTTTCGGCTAAAGTTGTCGTCGTTTCTGTCGATGTAGTAGTTGTTTCCTCATGTGTAGTCGTTTCGGCCGGTGTCGTAAGTTCTTTCGGCGTTGTCGTCGTCTTCGAGGGCGTTGTATTGGTTTCGTCTGGAGTTGTTCTTTTTTCTGCCGGTGTAGTAGTTGTTTCCGCCGGTTTAGTCGTTGTTTTTGTCACTCCTGTAAATGCTGCAGTAGTTTCAGCAATTGTACTAGTTATTTTGCACGGTGTGTTTGTTGTTGCTGTTTCGACAGGCGTTGTCGTCTTCGCGGGCATTGTAGTAGTTTTGGCTGGAGTTGTTATCGTTTCTGTTAATATAGTAGTTGTTTCCGCGACTGCAGTTGTTGTTTCGTCTGGTGTGATTGTCGTGTTGACAGGCGTTGTTGTTTTCTCGGGCACAGTAGTAGTTTCCGCTGAAATTATCGACGTTTCTGCCAGTGTAATAATAGTTTTCACGCCTGTAGTCGTTGTGTCGGCTGTTGTGCTTGCAGTTTTGACAGGCATTGTCGCCTCTGCGGGAGTTGTAGCAGTTTTGGCTAAAGTTGTTTCTGTAGGCATAGTAGTAGTTTCCACCGGCGTAGATGTGAAATCGTTCGCTATGGTTTCCGCCAGCGTTGGAGTCATACTCGCAAGCGTTGTGTTGGTTTCGATTTGAGTTGTGCACGCTATTGCCAATGTAGCAGTAGTCTCAGACGACATGGTTGTAGATTCTTCTGGCGTTGTCGTCTCCGAAGCCGCTGTAATCGTTTCGTCTGGAGTCGTTTTCTTTTCTGCCGGTGTAATCAATGGTTCGACCGTTGTGTTCGTAGTTTTCACCAGCACTGTTGACCCCGCGGGCGCTGTAGTAGTTTCCGGTACAGCTGTTGGTGTTGCATCCGGCGTAGTAGTAGTTTCTGCGACTGTAGTCGTGGTTTCGGTTTTACTAGTTCTACTTTTTGCCGGCCAAGTCGTCTTCTCCGCATGCGTTGCAGTAGTTTTGCCTGCCGTTGTCGTCGTTCCTGCAGGTGTAGCAGTAATTTCCGCGACTCTAGTCGTTGTTTTGGCCGTTGTGGTAACAGGTTTGACACGCGTTGTCGTTTCACTGGGCGTTGTAATAGTTTCGGCTAAAGTTGTTCTTTTTTCCGCGACTCCAGTGGCTGTTTCAGCCGTTGCGCTTGTAGTTTCCACCAGCGTTGTCGTCTCCGCGTGCGTTGTAGTTATTTCAGTTGAAACTGTCGTCGTTTCCTTCGGTGTAGCAGTAGTTTCCGCGTGTGTAGTCGTTGTTTTGGCCGGTGTCGTTGTAAGTTCCTTCGGCGTTGTCGTCGTCTCCAAGGGCGTTGTGTTGGTTTCGTCTGGAGTTGTCTTCTCTTCTGTCGGTGTTGTGGTAGTTTTCGCCGGTGTAGTCGTTGTTTCGAAGGTTTGAATTGTAGTTTCCGCTAGCGTTGGCGTCATATCCGCAAGCGTTTTTGTCTTTTCGGCTAGAATTGTTGTCGCTTTTGTAAATGTTGTGGTAGTTTCAGCGATTGTAGTTGTTGTTACGACCGGTGTGGTTGCAGTGTCGATAAGCGTTGTCGTCTCTGCGGGCATTATAGTAGTCTCGGCTGAAGTTTTTGTTGTTTCTGTTGGTGTAGTAGTTGTTTCTGCGACTGCAGTCATTGTTTCGTCCGGTGTGGTTGCCGTGTCGACAGGCGTTGTTGTTTTGTCGGGTACAGTAGTAGTTTCTGCTAACATTATCGACTTTTCTGCCAGTGTAGTAATAGTTTTCGCGCGTGTAGTCGTTGTTCCGGCTGTTGTACTTGTAGTTTTGTCAGGCGTTGTCGTCTCACCGGGCGTTGTAGCAGTTTCGGTTAGAGTTGTCGTCGTTTCTGAGGGTGTAGTAGTAGTTTCGGCTATTGTAGTAGTTTTTTCGGTCGATGTGGTTGTTTCAGCAGGCGTTGTCGTCTTCGTAGGCGTTGTAGTAGTTTTGGCTGGAGTTGTCGTCGTTTCTGCCAACGTACTAGTAGTTTTTGCGATTGTAGTCGTTGTTTCGCTTGGTGTAGTTGTAGATTCGACAAGCGCTGTCGTTCCCTCAAATGTTGTAGTAGTTTCGGCTAGAGCTGTCGTTGTTTCTGCCAGTGTAGTAGTTGTTTCCGCTGGTTTTTTCGTCGTTTTCGCAGATGTGGTAGCTGTTTCGACAGGCGTCGTCGTCTCCGCGAGCCTTCTAGTAGTTTGTTCTAAAGTTGTCATTTCTGCCGGTATAGTAGTAGTTTCCGCCGGTGTAGTCGTGCTTTTTCCCGCTATGGTTGTAGTTTTTACTAGCGTTAGCGTCATATGCGCAAGCGTTTTTGTCGTTTTGGCTCCAGTTGTCGTCGTTTCTGTAAGCGTAGTAGTAGTTTCCGCGACTTTAGTGGTTGTTTTGTCCGGTATGTTTGTACTTTTGACCGGCGTTGTCGTTTCCGCTGTCGACCTTTTTGCCGGTATTGTAGTAGTTTTTGCGACTGTAGTCGTTTCGGCCAGCACGGTTGCAGCTTCGACATCCACGTACGTCGTACCAGTTTTGGCTGTAGGTGTCGTTGTTTCTACCCGCAAAGTAGTAGTTTCAGCGGGTGTATTTGTTGTTTTGGCCGGTGTGGTTGTTTCGACACTCGTTGTCGTCTCCGCAAACGTTGTAATAGTGACGGCTGGAGTTGTCGTTTCAGCGAACGTAGTCGTGTTTTCGACCGCCGGTACTGTCGTTTTTGTCGGTGTAGTAGTGTTTGTGACTGTAGTCGTTGTTTCGGCCGGTGTGGATGTAGTTTCCACCGACGTTGTCGTCTCTGCGGGCGTTGTAGCGGTTTTGAATGTCGTTGTAGTTGTTTTTGCCAGTGTTGTAGTAGTTTTAGCGCGTGTGGTCGCTGTTTCAGCCGGCGTTGTTGGATATATATGTTCACTGTCAGTTGAGGATGTTTTTTCGCTGTTAGCTGTAAGCGAATCTTGAGCGTGATTTGTGGATGCATCTTTATTATGAGTTTTGGATGTAGCCTCACGTTGACCCGGTGTTGCCGCTGTATTTTTATGCTGATCTGATGTTGCCTTTGTCGCTAATACATCTGTTAAAAACAGTAGCATATATTGATATAAGAAACCCAGCTGTCGCTAGGTTGGGCCGACCGTACCACCTGTATATGAAGGCCAACGCCTGATTTCTGGTCGCGGTAAAAAAGCAATTTTCTAGAGTCACTGTGGTCACATACTCGCTGTTGTGACGCTGCTATCTCGAACGCTAGAGTCAACACTAAGACACGATACGGTAATGCAGCACACATGCATGATGGCTTCAAGCAGCAACTTCGCATTGAAATTGCGGACAAACCGCTGCAAATAGAGACATGGTTACTAATGACAGCCTACATTAAATCGTCATCGCAATATCCAACTGTGCTATCGCCGACCCTTTACGATGTACCTTTTAGCCACAATACCGTTCGATTGGCATAGCAAAGTGCGTAATAATCTTTCAAGGTCATCTAAAATCGATAATTTTCGTGTCATCTGGGCTTATGCGACTTCCTATTATTGATCAATAGCAATCTTGGCCGAAGGCCTATCTCTCACCGTATCTGAGATACGGCGACTTATCGTATGCACATTTTTCCTACTCCGCTCTGTTCAACCTTAAGTTTGAAAATGTTCCCCTTGCGCTGGATAGCTGAAAGTTTGCAGGCGATAAGGTGTGACACCGGGCTAAGTAATTATGTAATAAATTGTCCGTTCGGATCTACCGTTTAGCCACAATACATGCGTTACAGACGACAGACGATGACAGACAGACAGCCGACACAGGGCCATAGCCAGACGGGGTCTAGGGGGTGCTCAGCACCCCTACTCAGATTTTTCAGCACCGGTAATAAGAGAAGCCCTTAGCACCCCCATGCAGCACCCACTCAGCGTCCCATCTATTAACCGTGATGGGCCTAAAGCAAATATGAGGCATCGATATAAGGAGTCGTGCGCGTTTTGCTAGGTAGGGTGATTAAGCCTACAGAATAAAGGTGAGGTGGTAGGCATAATTTTTACTTTCATGCGCTATGGATTTCTTAGTGTAACAGTACAAAAATGGTTAAAATCGGTGCATACGTACAGAAGTTATCGCAAAATTAAAACAGGGTTCCTATACTTCTAACTCAAGGGAAGGAAAAGAAAAGGAAAAGGTACGGGAAAGGGGACAGGGAGGGGAAGGTCAAACACCCTGAGGAAAAATTCTTGCTACTGCCTTGCCTACTTTTAAAGTTGTAGTGCCACCCTACGCTTGTTTGCCTTGTTTGTTTAAACTGCACTAAATTTGATCAGTTAATTATATGGAAAATAATTAAATTTGTTGCCACCAGATGTCACATTTTAAAGGTTAAAATCCACCAAATTCGATTTCGACTGGGGCTCCGCCCCAGACCCCACTAAGGGAGCATACGACGCTCCCCCAGACCCTATAGCTGGATTCAAGGGGTCTTACTTCTAAACGGAGAGAGAGGGGATAAGGGAAAGAGAAAAATAGAAGGGAAAAAGGAGAGAAAAAAGAAAAAAAGGGGGAAATGGAAGAAGACGGGGAAGAAAAGGAAAGGAAGAGAAAGGGAAAAGAGGGAAAGGGGAGGGTGTCCGAGTTGGGGGGAAGGTTGGCTCTACTGAGGGTATAGACGCCGCTGGTTTTTACGTTAAAGCGTAATCTAGGTCTAATTAAAAAGTCGCAATCTATAAGCCGAGACACCTATACACCGAGACATAGGCCTATAGAGTATCGGTTACGGCTTCGTTTTCGCGCTCGCACGTTGTAAGTAACTGTTACACGCTGCGTCTTGCATTTGACAGTAAACAGTTTAGAACTGACAAAACATGACAATCATTCATCGTTCAAAACGCGACGGATCGACTGGTCAGGGTCATCAAATTTTTCAAAACCCGCCGTAAATAACCTCCCAGGATTCCGTATTTTGGAGCCATGAAGGCGACTCTCACAGACCCATCGCTCCCCCCCTTTGTTACGATTCCAAAGACAGTTGCAGCTGAGGTCAAGGAGTATGTAAGGGGAGGAGCCATGCCCCCAACATCACAGGCGTGCGGTAGCACAGCCCTGTGTTAATGGCGACCGGCTAAGTAAAGGGAGAATGGCAAAATTCGATCCCGCGCAGATCCGAAACCCCTGAACCGATCGACACAAAATTTGAAACAGGTGATTACGTCCGCGAGATGACCCCCCGTACAAAATTTCGTGCAAATCCGTCCATTGGGGGCTTCTCGACAAATGGGTGAAATATAACGAAAATTTTTTCCGATATATATACCTTTTTTGTTGACCGATCTACAGGTCAGACCGGTCGGCGGATTTTCACGCACGATGGCTCAAACGACGCGGTCTCGCGCAAGGGTGTGCCTTTTTAGGGGTAGAAAATTCGAAGTTAATATCTAACCCCTGAAAAATTCCCCCAAAGTCGAAAATTGGGCAAAAAACGGAAAATTTTCAGCCAAAAACGCTCCTGTATAAAAATCTCACCTATAAACGGCCACTAATCGTCACCGTAGGCCCATAAAAGTTGTATGGTGAATAGGCAATACGGCCTCGGGAATTCCAAATATGTGGTTATTTTGGACCCCCTGCCTACAGATCACGTGACACGGCGCATGCGCACTGAACTTTTGGCCTTTAACATGGGCAAATGCAACTTTGAGGCTTTATATCTCCGTAATGACCGATGACGTCACGTGACCCCAAAAGGTCAAGGTCGTGACCCCAAAATCTTTGAAGCCCCGTATCTCCGTGTCTGTGCAAGAGAGAAGCATGGTCATCATTGACCACTAATAGAAAAGTGCCCATGCCGAGTCCGATGGTCACGTGACCGATGACGCCACGTGACCTTAAAAGGTCAAGGTCGTGACCTAAATATCTTTGGGGCCCCATATCTCCGTATCTGTGCAAGATAGATTCATGATCTTCGTTGACCACCAATAGGAAAGTGCTCTCAACGAGTCCGATGGTCACGTTCCGGTGACGTCACGTGACCCCTAAAGATCAAAATCGTGACCCCCAAAATATTTAAGGTTCAGTGTCTTCATGACCGTGTAAAGCAGATGGTTTATAATTGACCATCAACATAAAAACTTTGTTATTGTAATAAAACAGCAAAATAAATGTACAAAACATCAGTTTATACACTTGTTAACGGCGACATGCAATGAGTGACACATCGAAAACAGCAAAAATCATAAAAAGGTGATATTATTCAACAGCACCTTGACAGTTAGGCGATGTGATGGTGAGTGATATCACCTTTTTATGATTTTTTTCTGTTTTCGATGTGTCACTCATTGCATGTCGCCGTTAACAAGTGTATAAACTGATGTTTTGTACATTTATAAATGTCAAACGTCGCCTTTTTAGCCTATAATTATAAATTTGTGCAGTAAAACAAATGAAATTTAAACCTACTAAAGGGTGCCTGTATGCATTTTAGGGAGATATCATGTCCAAAAAGCGT
>Ga0056128_1002871_pt1 | contig 20758 bp, 14 predicted proteins | sample WorMetLIZISLAND2_FD_71113 | JGI IMG/M metagenome (GOLD analysis project Ga0056128, IMG submission 71113) | Marine gutless worms symbiont microbial communities from Max Planck institute for Marine Microbiology, Germany - Olavius geniculatus... ... | reverse complement strand
ATCATTAAATGTTATAACGCCAACGTTTGAAGTTGAACGAACTGTTGATTAGCAACATCATAGTCAGAAGTTACAGCAGATGTTCAAAGTGCTGTCCCTTTACTCGAACACGGGCCCGGAGACGTCTTCTCCATTCGTCGATTGCGTCATCGACAACGGTCTGCCGTAGACCAGACCAGACCTCCACCAAGCGCTGCTTCAGTTCATCCTAAGCTGGTGCTCCGTTTTATGAAATATCGTAAGCCCGTCACACACTACGATATTGAGTACCTTTCGACGATTTTCTCAGCTAATCATTATTATTATTAGGCACAGTTTGTTGGAGTTATTTCAAAACGTAATAGGGGTCCGGTTTTTTTGTGACACAGTGTATATTCCCCCACCCTGTATCTAGGACCTGGCTTTTATGTGGACATGGCTTTAATTTGAAGTTTTACTGTGTAAAATTATTTTTCAGGATGCACCAGTGACAACATCAGCTTTACAGACGAACAACAATACTGCATTTCTTACAATGTGCATCATATGGTTAAACAATATTTAGTGCATTATATCATTGGTACAATGCGTACAATATGAACTTTAACAATAATTGTGGTGCATAGCTGTTGCTGCTAATGGCAACTGTAATTAGACAGAAAACATATTATTTTTAACGTAAATGTAGGTTAGAGAAATCAATGCTCTGCTTAGGGTATTCGTACAAACCAATACTTTCTTTTGTTTCCATTCAATTTCTTTCTAGTCATAGCAAGATATTTTTTGTTCTCAACAGTGAGCATTTTAGAATTGCTTCAACAGACTGCGAATACGATTTCTATTGACTAACACAGCTATGGACAGCATTGTACTATTATGGTTAGATACAAATGACTAAAGACTAATGTTCGGATTTTACTATGTTTAATAAATTCGATTATCTGAGTACTGTAAAACTAGTCATTTGTAGCAAGAACCGGGTACCTGGACCCGGTTTCAAAATTAGTTACCGGTAAAGGGGTATATATCAGTGGCTGTAAATCAGTACGTAAAACACATAATCAGCCCATCACTAAAATCTATTTTTAGTATTTACTCGTTGTTTGTTTATGTTTATATTGTGCATTTGCAATTTTTATTTTTTTTACCAATTTTAAGCCATTAAAAATGCCTGTAAGATATGAATTATATATATTAAATTTTATTGCACATTAATCGTTTTTCAGTTTGTTTTGCGTTTGATTTTGTGGCGTGACATGCTGCGTGATGCAATGAACACAACACTTGAACACGATCGCCAAATGCAATAATGCATTGGCAGTAAAGGGATAAAAGTAGAATTTATATGAACTTTTGTTAATTCCCGGTTTTTTGAAGTTGAAGACTGGCACTGCCTGCATAAACCACCGACATTTTGTGTGAATTTGTTTACAGCCAAAGTCTGTCAAACAAGGAACTAAGGGACAGAAGCAGATCTTACAGGACAATGCTAAGACACTGACGTTCTACATATACAGCATTTTTGCTGTCAACGTACGCATGAATTGTATCATTTTTCTTGTCATAGATCACTGCACCAATCACTGACCATTTGTATAGAATTGTGTACGTTGTCATCATTGAACAATTGCTGTTGCAGATGCCTCAAAATTTTTCTGTTGACAGTTGATATGTTTTAATGGGATGTAATTTATGGATCTTCTCTGTGTGCAGGTCATTTATGCTCTTTCAACGTTTTTCTTGTTCTGGGAGTCATTTACAGCTTTCTACATGGCAAGTGTTTGCAGGCCCGTCGAGAGCCACAGCGGGGCTCAGGGAAACATTCTTGCAGGCCCCCCAAACATTCTTGTGGGGGCTCCTCTGGGGAGAAAATTTTAATTTTTTTAAAAATGGTGCACTCTGGTGTAATTTATATTTTTTAGTAACAGTGGGCCCTCAAACGTTGTGGTTCTCCGGGGTAGCTTACTTCCCCTACCCCACCCTCTCGATGGGCCTGGGTGTTTGTTATGTCTACAGGCAGTCGGCTTGCTTAATATGTTAATCATGCAGTGCATTATAGATGTACTGCTGCTTATGTGTACAGTCGTAGTATGCAACTTTTCTGTTGTATCTCTGTTATGTAACTTGCATGAACTTGGCATAAAAATGACAAATTTTGATGCTTTAGTTAGTTATAATAATGAAACAAGAAATATTATTAGATTGTGACTAATCTAATGTACTCCTCGCATGCATTATTTTCTTTTGTATTCTTCTAGGTGCTTTTTCATTTTTTTCAACTTGTATTCAGGGCTCCCGTTAGTTGGCGTATCGGCGTATTCTATCGGCATATATGATGCCAAAAAATCGGCGAATACGCCAAAAATCTAGACTGCCGACGTAAGGATACGCCAAAATTTTGAAGCCTGGCATCAGTGTACATCGAAAAATAATGCCCTGGCATAACCGCTCAGCTGCACACAGTACACAGATAACTCAGACAATGCAGTCTACGAGAGAACTGCGCTGTTGTGATTACTGGTAGAATCCTGACACCATTAACACATCATCAAGGCTCTGCGCTGCGGTATGGGCTTATAACACGACATCTCAACATGCACCGTTGGTTAATCTGAGACCTGAGTCATTAAATATCGCAGCCACCGATCTCATGTCATGGAGTCTTCTGTCTTGACGCAAGCTGAGACTGTCGAGCGATTTCCTTTGCCGCGGTGCAGGGTGTGGTCATGACTGCTGCAGCTGATGTGCCTGTCTAGCTTCACTGTCAGGTCATGTCAGGTACCGTCATCACTCTGGCATCGTTTGGCGACAGTTGGCTAAGTTTACGAGTTAATGATGCTCTGCACTCGCATCTGCTCCGTTTTCTTAGTTAGTTGCTGCGATTCATTTATGTAGTCATCCAGAGGCATACGTGCAGTCTACTGCAGTTCTGAATGGTAAAGCAGTGTGTGGACTGGACGCTGATTTTTATGCCTTATATATTTGACTGACATCGACTGACTGAACAGTCAGTCGATGTCGACGATGTACTGGGCTGGAGACAGTCTGCTCATGCCTAACCAGTTGTGCTTATTATATTATTGCATGAATTAAACTGTTCCCGTATTTCTGTAAAGGTGTGTGTAAGAATTGTTTTCTCATGATTTTTTGGTGTTCTATGGTCTGTACATATAGGCCTATATTTAAAGGACATTTAAATAAACAGGTGTGCCCTGCATAGTGCATACGTCAGGTTACAGCCAAAAATATGTGTTCCAGCGTAAACTGTTACGCCAAAAATTTTTGCCCCGGCGTAACTGTACGCCAAAATTTGACACTCCCGACGTATGTACGCCAGACTCTGGAACACTAACGGGAGCCCTGCTTGTATTAGAGACCCGGTGTCAATTTGAGACCGGACTAATATTACACTAATAGTGACTGGCGTCAAAGTCGTTATTGGAAATTATGTACCCATCTATCTGGCACTGTTATAAAAATATGACGCCTCAAAGATAATGGGGTCACGACCTTGGCCTTTTGGGGTCACGTTATGTCATCGGTCACGTGACCATTCGACTCCCGGCGGTTGACTTTCTATAGGTGGTCCATTGTGACCATGCGTCTGTCTGGCACCGTTATGGAGATATGGCCGTTTGAATTTCTTCCAGGAATGCTCTTCCAGGAACAGAGGTCGGTTGGTCGTCGGTCGGTCGGTCCTCAATATTACACTAATCTCATACTCCTCATTGCTACGTTAGGAACATAGTGCATGAGGAGTAAAAATATATTACAGGGCTGATACGTGTCTGACCATCATTTCATTTCAGGTATTGTTTGATGTAACAATTGCAGTTTGCTGTGGCAATTACAAGTTTTTGTTAATTTTCTAGTTACAGTGTATTTCATGCATACTAGCAGGGTACAAACTTTTGGACAATGTATATCATATTAAGTTATTAACAATAGATGCTATGATTAATATGTGCTGTTACATTTGAACTTTATTTCATTTCAGGTGTTGATCTGTATAACAACGGCAGTTTATGGTGGCAGTTATAAGTTCATGTCGTGGATGGCTCGACCGACATTTACAAGTGATGGGTCTTTGCTTGATGGAGGCATTGACTTGAACATGAATGAAGGAATGGCAGAGTAAGATTTCCACACTTTTATTTTGGTGTTGTTTGTTGTTTTTATTGCGTGTATTGTGTAGTAACAAGCAGCATATTTCTTGTAGTACTACATATTAATCATAGTTAATGCATGACTGAGAAGTTAAGATTTTCACCGAGATTGAAATAATTGATCACAATCAAAGTTGTAATAGCATTAAGCATTTCCTTACAGTTTCAAATTTTGTTCACACGGAAAGTGTTTATTAAACATCGTGCTTTCATATGTGAGTACACTGTGTTCAGAAAAAAACACCCACTCACTTTTTCTTTCATATCTCTGTTGAAAATGTTCAGATTTCCCCAAAATTTCCAGGTAATGTTCAGGAGGAAACAGTTATTCCATCGGTAGAAAAGTTAAGTATTCTTTGCTGCCAGTGACGTCATGTTGACGTCATATTTCCGTATTTGTAAATTATCTGTTTACTATTGAATACAGATATTTGATGACTTATTAAAACACATAAATTAATCACTGTGTTGACTAAACTTAAAGATATGTTAATCATTATACAATTTTCTATTGTGAACTGCTTTCATGTTTTGTCTTCTTGGCTGAGTGCAAAGTCCTCAACTTTATAATTGATGTTGGCAGATGTATGCGCACTGCGTCACTGTGTGGATGACCACTTGGCCATTATCAATCGAACGGCTTGATACTGCCAGTTATGTCAGTTCTTTATTTTAAAGTTTTATTCCATCAGCATTCAATTGTGTGTCTATTGTTCAGAAACATTTTGCACGAACTTGTGGCTCCATAACCCTTGCTGCCTAGCAAACATTTTTCAAATGCCTGTTTTTGTCGGTAAAACCCATAATTTACAAACACGGAAATATGACGTCAGCATAACGTCACGAGTAGCAAAGAATATTTAACTTTTCTACTGATGGAATACTTGTTTCCTCCTAAACATTCCCTGAAAATTTGGTGGTAATCTAAGCATTTTCCATGTAGATATATAAGAAAACATGAGTGGGTGTTTTTTTCTGAACACAGTGTACAAGGTCTAATGAAGTTGCTTTCCTTCTGCAGTAATTTGTTTTCATTGCATTCATTGTAGACACATGAAAGACCTGATACTATTAACAGCTGGTACACAGCTGTTGTCTTTGATTTCTAATTATTTCTGGCTGCTGCTGTTACTGGTACGTCGATAGTTTTTGCTTCTCTTCACTGCTCAATAAGCTTGTTCAGTTTGGTCAAGTTATCTTACCATAATACACTTTGTAGTTCACTGCAGATGAAATTACAACCAGTAGTAGTTGCTGAATAGCCCTGTCATGTAAAATGACAAATTTTGTATGAGCATTGTTGTTGAATTTATGCATATTTGTGGCTGAGATATTTTAGCCCCAAACTGTTAGTTATAGTTGACCTGTGTTCTAAATGTGAAGTCAATGCAACACTGCAACTTTACAATGTAATATCAGCCAGTGGCTTCTTTTTCTTCAAATCTGGAGTTTGGCACAAGTCCCCTCACTTTCAGGCTCAAACTCTCTCCATTTTTGGCTTCAAGCCCCTCCCTCTTTCAGGCTGCTTGTTAGGGGCTGTAGATTGCCCAGTAAAAATAGGGGGAGGTTTTGATCTACACTTTTAACAAAATTCTTCCCTCCTTATTTTTCACAGAAAAATAAGGGAGTTTTATCAAAAGTGTTGATTGCCCAGTGCAGAATAGGAGGGAAGTTTTGATCTAAGTTTTAGATCTATTTGCAATCTGCAGAGGCCAGATTAATTGGAGAAGGTGGAACAAATAAGAAAGAGAATAGCAAGAAGAAAGGTTAGCGTAGAGGCGATGCTAAAGAGTGCAGTGCAGTCCCAGTTGGATGAAGTTAAGACCGGACTGAGTCAACTGCACCATACTCTGCGTGATATTCGACAGATTCGACAAAGTCTGGATGAAATCTATAAGACGTATCAGTCTATTGCAAATCTTGGAGTCAAGCTGAAAGCTCTGCAGGAGTTGGATTCTCGTCATGGCCAGTTAGCAGCTGCTGTGGAGAACTTGATGAGTATATTCATTGTTCCGGAGACGATAAGTCGCAGTGAGGAATTAATTGCAGATGGAAAACTTCTGCATGCTCACAAATACCCAAGTGCGTTGGAGAGTTCATGCAATGATCTTCTCTATGAACTGCAGAAACAGCCAAATCAGTCACCAACAGATCGCAACCTGGTACTCATGTATTCTGCAGACATGGATCATCCAATGGATCTGCTGAGCAATCAGCTGTGGCTGATACTGCATAGAATCACCCTTACCAAAAATCCCCCCATTTTTCACAGTGAAAAATAAGGGGGAAGTTTTGTTAAGGGTGTAGATCAAAACTCTCCCCTTATTTTTCACTGGGCGCAAGCTGCGCCCACCAGGTATAGAGATAGAAACCACTGATATCAGTCTTAAGGTTTGTTTTTTTGAGAGCTTTCTGTTTGTCTCTTTTTTTGTGTAAAATGTAGTTGTGTGTTAATGTGTTTATCTGTGTCCATGTAGGCACCAGGTTACGCATCATACTTACTCTGGGTCAATATTCTTGCGCCGTGGATCTTTGCGCCACCACCTGAAGTTGACGAGAAGAAAGCGAAGAAGCTCGACCGCAGAATGAGGCGACAGTGACCCTGTATATTAATAGATGTTTATGTCTGTGTCTCTACTGCATCTCTGTGTCTTGCCTGTGTTTTTTCTGTACAGGGGTGTCTATCTCCCTCAGGCCCTCGATGCTAATTTCTTTATTTTTGTTAATCTCTTTCCTGTCATATTTTGCCCCATTTTATTTTCATTCCCTTTTTTTGTTTTCTGGGTTTTTTTCTGAAACCTAGGGGATCTGGGGAATACTGAAGTCTTTCGGTGGAGTCTGGAGAGAAGCCCCAGTCAATGTGGATTTTTTTACATTTTAGGCCTAAAATGCTTTTGAAAGTAAGCACAGAGAAAAGTTGATAAGGCCTATAATTTAGGTCGTAAGTCATACCAACTTTCTCTCTCAGAGGGCTGAAGGAGTTATTCTCTTGCTTTTATGTGGAGTGTTTGCTCCGAGGTTTATATGGTGGAGATGCCCCTGTCTTTGCATGTTTTTTGTCTCAGTTTGAGTAGTTGATAATATATGAGGCTGTAATGATCAGTAATTGATAATAATTTGTTTCGTATGTTAGTTTTGTACATTTCTATATGATAAGCTCCACTTTCCTTTCAGTGCACTGCAGAAGGACTGTTAACATTTGGTGGGATTTTATTGAAGCATCAAACATGTGCACATTCCATCTCAGCTATATTTTATACTCACTGATGGATAGAAGGCTGAGTTAGCCGAGACATCAATGATAGCAAGGTTTGATCTATTTTGTGCTGCAAGTTCGATCGCTTCTGCTTCCATTTTGTGAATGTTGCCATTAATATTCATGTCGTTACCAGCACATGTTATTGGCATAAAGCATTTTTACGCATTAATTTACATTTCTCGGATGGTGATATGGAGCTGTTGTAAAACACTGATGTTCGATCTGATATTTCATTTATTATTAGTTAGATAACAGAATAGCGCAGTGCAACGTAGTTCAGTAGCTCTTTGATCTGTCCGCAACATTGCTAAACCTAAAAACAAGCGATACGGTAATCATAAGAGCATGAAATAATGTACGTAAATCCTGAAACAATATGTGAGGGATGAATTGCTAAGCAAAATGCTTTGTGTTGTAACTGCAATTTTTTGTAGATAGCTACATAGCCAGTAGATGCTCACACAGCTACTAATGTCTATGTACAATGCATGAATGACTGAACTACTGTTTGATAATTTGGAAATGGAAAAAATTAATGGTTGAACTTCGTGGTTAACTTTTTGTCTTTGACCTAAGGACCTTGAATGAATACAATGCATTTGAAAGTAGTAAACCAGTGCAAAGATTTTTTTTGGTAGACAAATTTAGCTAATGCAAAGAACTAAAGTAATATTATGTTATGAATAAAAATTGTTGCTCTACCAACACTAAGAGTGCGTTGCACCAACCATACTTAAATTTAAGCACATGCTTAACCACCGTACTTAGCCTAAGGCTCTGTTGTCATTAAAACAATCTTGATGCAAAAATGATACGTTAAGCAATCTCTTCTAAAAATGCATAAACTAATAAGATAACCAAAAAGCTAAAAACACAAAATTAATCTCTAGTTAAAAGATGAAAAATGTATTTATAAGAAGTTTCATCTTGAGCATGGCTGTGGTTTCATCGTGACGACCTCAGGCTCAGAGTTCGATCTATTCATTACTTATTTATTACATCATCATGTCACGTCACAGGGAAGGAGGGCGTGTCACTGTTTTGTTTACGAATGAATATTTGATACAATCGCATGGTTTTGCGTTCGTTTTAAAACAACATGGGAAATGAATGGGGTTCTTCGGTTTTGAAGAATTGCCATTTGCAAGAAAAAGTTGAATTACCGGTTGGATCGACTCGAAAAAGTTTACCGTGGGCGTTATATCGTGCTGTATCCACCGACGCTGGCAGCGCTGGTTGTTCACTGTCTGCGTTCGTGTACTCTCTCAACGCAGAGTCGGTCTCTATCTCCGATGGCCGACGTGTTTCACGCGCAGATGTACTACAGGCTGCTGAAAACAGTGCAAAGGTTGTTCAATCGAAAATCACTCCATTTTCACAAATGCCCATTAATGGTAACAGGAACTTTCGTTCCCACGTACTTTCGCTCCTGGGAGCGAAAGTTCCATAGGTAGAACTTTCATTCCCAGGAACTTTCGCTCCCTGGTACTTTCGCTCCCTGGAACTTTCGTTCCGTGGAACTTTCGCTCCCCTTATTTTTTGGTTATTTACTTATTATAGTGCAAAAAGTAATTGTGATGTCATGTGTATTTTATACCTATGTCTGTGCTGCTGTTTGCGTAATAAACGATGTACTGAGAGATTGATTTACTGTTCGAGTTATCATTATTAGGCTACAACGCGCGCCAACCACAAGACATATCTACTTTTTTACGTATTTTCCTCCAGTTTATAGGCCTATTGCAACGTACGCTGAAGGAGGAATCGAAGCTGCTTGAGTCAAAGCCTACCGACACGCGGCGCCAGTTGATAAAGGCATAACTACGTCACTAAATGCACACGAGGTGTTAAGCTTGCAGTCCTATACGTTTGCTTTCGCCACAGCCACACGGCAATCCTGCAGTGAGCAAGGATCGAAGCAGCAGGAATTAAAGAAGGCCGGCACGCAGCACCGGCTGATAATTCTTCTCAGTCCACCACCAAGCTGTGCGTCTTATACGTTAATATGCCTGCGTTAGTGTACGTACTGGATGGATTACAATGTAAACAAAGGAATAATAGGCCTTACGTGGAAATACCACTAGGTGATCATGTAAATAAAAGTAATTCTGGTATGCGAGCGAAAGTTCTAGGGACCGAAAGTTCTATGTCACTTTTGCTCCAGGGAACAAAAGTACCTGGAAGCGAAAGTTCCTGGGAACGAAAGTTCCACCTATGGAACTTTCGCTCCCGGGAGCGAAAGTACGTGGGAATGAAAGTTTCGTAATTCCCCATTAATCATTATGTTCGTAGAATTAAGGTTAGAAAATCAGAAGCGTTTACCGATGCTAGCCCTTGATTCTAACGTTTGGTTGTAATTTTTTTCATAGTTTTGCAAATTGAGACTAACAAAACTCATGTTTTCACACGTTTTATGTGCTATGTTTCTGTCATGTTGAATTGTTTTGGTAATTAGTATTTAATTAGATTAATGTTTAGGCATTCTGTTGACAAAACAGTGATGTATCGCATGCATGGTAGGCGCTATTATCAGTCCACCCCGGACTGATACAGATTCTATTATCAGTCCAGCTTTGAGCAGCCTTAGCTGGTATATACCACCACTGAATAGTAGACACATATACCGGCCAAGGTCGTCCACAGCACACTGGAGCCCAACCTCGGCCGAAGCGTCACGGGTCGTCTGTCCAGACAAGCAGCTCCTCAAGCTAGCAGCTATGATTGGATAGCTGCTTGGCAAGTTTTTTCAGCTGCCTGCAGCAACCTCAATATCTCACCCATACTGCACAGTAACATATGGTTTCCACTATTGTTGACATAAATCTTTTGAAATCTTTTGAAAACACTAACCCAAACCTTATCCCTAACTAATCATAATCGCTGAACCCTACACGATAATATAGACACAAATTGTAGCTAATAACCACTCACAATGCGGCACTACGTGTTAACGTGCATGCAAGCTGTTAAGGTCATAATATCTTTGCTGTTACTGTACTCATAATCGGATATTGACACGGTTTTCACTGTTGGAAAGGGAAATATTACAAATTTTTAACGGAGTAGGAAACTTTGTTGTATTTAAACTAAGACTGAGTAAATATTAGAGCACAATATTCGAATTGGTATACTTCCTAGTATAAGCTATGGTCTGTGGCTTACTGATTTGGCTCAGTCTACCTACCGCTGCTCCGGACTGATACAAATTATAATATTAGTCTGTGCGGACTGATATTAGAATTTGTATCAGTCCGGGGTGGACTGATAATAGCTTTTTCGTGCATGCATGTGTGTGTATGTGTACTTTGCTAGTGGTTGAAGAGATTACGTCATCCAAGCATTGTCAAGTTTCATGACGTTGCTCTGTTGTCAGAGGAAATCTGTGTTATAACAGAGAGAGTAACTCCATTACAGCTTGTCATTGATTCACTCACCCCTATTGAAATATGCTCTGGGTTATACAATATCATTGAGGCTCTTTCTTTCTTACATGAGATAGTATGTTACTTTGTTTATACGTGAGTCTTACATGTAATATAATAGGTAGCTTACATAGTTTCTAGAATCAACTGCAATTTTTTTGTATTCAATGCATGAAGTTTCAGTTACACAGTACATACAGGGTGCGGCAAAAAAGTAGCCCCCTAAAGTTTTTTGCCATTTTCTCAGCAACCGCTCGGAATTGTAACATGGAATTTTACAGGTTCATTTACAGAAACGTTCTACATCTAACTGCTAAGTGAAATAGGATTCTGTTGAAAAACGACAAAATTATAGACTTCTGAACATGACCGCCTACCGATTTTTCAGCATTAAAAAATGTTTAAGTTAAAAATGCTATTTAATTTTTAAAAACCTTTCACCACGTTACTGCCGATGACATCACAGTGACACTTTGACAAACAGTAATTTATTTTGTTTATAAATTATCACTAAATTGTCGTTCTTTTCAAGCAATCGCCGGCTGCCCACCAGATTCATCTTCCAGCAGGACAGCGCACCAGCACGCACAGCGCGCAGCGCAGGAAACTGACTGCTGGCCAACTGTCCAGATTTCATCAGAAAAGACCAATGGCCTCTAAATTCGCCGAATGCAAACTCGGTGGACTGTCACTAGGGACCAACTTAATTCACGATTTCACGGCCGTGACATTTTCCGTGAAATTGACCTCCTTCCGTGAAAAACATTGATTTCCGTGAAATCCATGATTTTTTTGTGAATTTTAGCGCTTTTAGTTAATTTTATGACAATTCCAGAGTTTTATCAGCAGCTTTTGTATGGATGTTGCCGTTTACCACGTGTCGCACTTTAGCACTAAGTAGTTGGCATGACTGTCTTTAGTCTTGACTTAGTGTAGTAAATATTCGTTCTGAAATTTCTTCTTTTGCATTAGCACAGCACCTCGAAATAATGTCTGTGTGGCCCGTGAATTTCCGAAACTCTTTCCGTGAATTTTCTGTGAAATTTGACACATTTTAAAAATTCTGCCATGAAATCATGCATTTTTTCCCGTGAATTCGGTTGGTCCCTAACTATCACGTGTGGTGTGCAATGTTGGAGCTTACCGCAAGCTTAAAACAAAGCCAAAAACAATCATGGAACTCAAGGAATCACTTCAGGTTATCTGGAGCAACCTACCACAAGGACCGATCGACAAGACTGTGAAAGACTTCTCAAATTCAGCGACTGAAGGCTTGTGTTGGAGCTTGGAGCTGTCGGTGGAGACTTCGAACATTCACAGTGACAATGGAATTTTTGGCATCTGATCATTAGTTAACTGTGTTGTTTGACTTGTTTCAACGATGTTATTGAACTGGTGTTGGAGCTTGAACATTTTTTCACGCTGAAAAATCGGTAAGCGGTCATGTTAAAAAATGTATAACTTCGTCATTTTTCAATGGAATCAAATTTTATTTGGCATTTAGTCGTAAAACAATTTAGTAAATAAATCTGTAAATTTTCAAATTAAAATGCTAAATGGTTGCTGAGAAAACAGCAAAAAACTTTAGGGGGCTACTTTTTTCTGCCACACCCTGTACATTTACAGTCCATTTTTTTTATCTAGATAACAATGATATGATGTAATTTTTTTGATGGAATTATGTACATTTTTAGTAGTAGAACATTATTGGCACCACATTAATAATGTTACCTCAAACTGCTTAATACTTTTCTCTATTTTTGATTATCATTTTTTTTATTTGGCATGTGTGACACATGAATTTAACTATATGTGTAAACATTGTTAATCTGCAATAGTTTGATTTAACTTGCTAGTGTCTTGTAAGATAATATGTCTGCATACAGAAAGGTTAGTTTTAAATGCCATGTCTCATATCGCAACTTCAAAGATGAGTGTCATAAAAATTGCCATTAAAAGTTTTTCTGTGTTTGCCATTTATTGTGCCACTTTCACTGTGGCAGTAGGGAAAGTGGACCTGAGAGGGGATGGGGGAAACCCAGCTTTGAGTTTTAGCTTGCCAGTATTGGAGAATTTTCTTTATTAGAAAGTTTTTTACATATGGATAAAATGAGGCTGGAAATTCTCTATTTTGGAGCAGTTTAGGGACCAAAATCAAATTTTGAGTACCCATATATGTCATCTGTCGGAAATCTGTAACAGTCTGTTAGAAAATTGCAGCTTTTTGTACTGCTAGCTCATGATGCCATTAGTGACTGTCTGTCTGGACCTTACAGTAGCATGTAGCATGTCAGCGGTTTGATTGTATCTGATGCAGTGTTATTGCAATGTTGAAAGGCTGGTCTAAGTCACAACAATGTCAGCATGGACTCGGTCTATGTCAGTGAGTCGGGCATCTGGAAACTGGCGTCATTCGAGTCTGCTCGACAGTTTGACCAGTTAACAATGGAATTCTTACAGTCCTGTCAACCTTTACTCTCCATTAGCAAAGAGGTTTGTTTTCGATAACAGTGTTATTTTACGTAGCACAGTTTTATGCAGCATTTTGTTGTGTTGTTTGATCAAACACTCCATTCCTTGCTTTTTGGTGTTTCTGGGACAACCAGAATACAAATGTGTTAAGTGAATGTTTTTTGTTAAAAGGTTATTTTTTGTTGTTATAATAAGTGAGGTGTTTTTCGTTCTTGCTAGATTCTTGTGACAAAAGATGGAGTTGAACTTGGATGTGCAGCTGACTTGACTGGCTTTGCTGATCTAGTGGAATATGCACTTCAGTATTTGTCGTCATTAGGTTGGTATGAAAGAGTTGCTGGCCATTCAACATATGATTTACTTGCATACTTGTAAGTGATACATTTTGATTACATGTTATGCTATAAAAGTTCCGAGGTAACGTGTTTAAATATCCATCATCGTAGACGCTGTTCGGCAGCTCTTGCACAGTTTCACGTGTTGGGAGTTGAGATGTAACTAAATTATTAGAATGGCATCATTGTCTGTTAAATTAGTCAAATGGATATGCAATGTTGAGGGTAGAAAAGAATGTGTGGACTTCTAAGAATAATATTGAATGGCAGTATAGTATCTATGGTGCTGTCATCATGGCACTGTCACTGTGAGAGTCTTGGGTGAAAAAGTAATAGCACTTATTGTGACTTTTCACAGAGAGCAGGTTTTTTGAAGTAGTTTTGTAGTTGATGGCTTTCACAATTTCTAGTATTTATGTGTTGATGATGTGTGTTCATGGATTTTCAGGTGATGATGTGAATAGTTTCGAGAGTCGAATTAACGACTTGTTAGCCAGTGTGCCCAATCAGCAAACATTTTGTGACCTGCAGACTGAAAGTTTATTTCGGTAGGAGCATTTTGGTCTTTTAGTGAAATTTTCTGTCTATCTGTCCTTACTACCTGCAGTTTATTTCTGTTGTTTGTATGCTACCTTTTCAGTGATTTGACTTTGTTGGTTCTGAAACATTAAGGATATCAGTCTGTAAAAGTTTTATTCCAACATTTTTCTTAAATGATTTTCAAGGTATACAGCCCAACCTGAAGTAGGCCTACCGCATAAAGATTTGATGAGATTTGTTGCTAAGCTATCTTTTGAATGAAACTTAAAGTATGCTTAGCACAAATACACGGTGTTTCATAAAAAGGAACCCCTCCTCAGTTTACACAAAATTTTTACCAGTTGTAGCTGAAAAAATACTAATTCAAAATATTTTAACAAAGTATGACAGTTGATTAAATATTCTTTGTTAGTCATGACGTAATGCTGACGTCATACTGTGTCATGGGTACAAACTTGATAGTCTCAATTGGTGCTGTCAGTTGCTACTCAGCTTCGATGGTGAACTTAATCTGGTTCGCTAATGAAAAATGTTTGTCGTGTCAGCACTAAGCAACATGGGGACATAAAATCAAGCGACTTGCGATCCAAAAAATGCAACCATTTTGCAAGCTCAGTGTGCTAGTGCACTGTCTTGCTTAAACATGTGAAATTCCAACTATCCCCACAGACATGTAAATGCGATTGCTTTGCACATTTTTGTGGCTGCAACTGTAAAACTTCCAAAATTTATCATCAGCGAACCAAATTTTTCACCACCGCAGCCGGGTAGCGATAGACAGCACCAGTTGAGACTATCAAGCTTGTACCTGTGACACATTATGGTGTCAGCATTATGTCATGAATAGCAACAAATATTTAATCAACTGCCATATTTTGTTGCAATATTTTGAATTAGTATTTCTTCAGCTACAACTAGTAAAAATTTTGTGTAAATTGATCATCATTTGAGTGAATTATGAGAAAAACAAAAAGGGGTCCCTTTTTTATGAAACACAGTGCATTTGTCATTCAGCATATGTAGTAACAGCTGTATTTACTTACTAGATGCTGCACTGCTGGAGTGGGTAAGCAAGTATGCCGTTAAACTTATGCTACTCCAGACAGCATGGTATCATACTAAACCATGCTCATATTGAGAGACTGCACCATCGTTTGCTTTATGATGCTCGACTGCAGCTGAAAATTGTGAAAACAGTTTCAGTGCAAGCTATGTGTTCTTAAAGTGTAGTTTTGATAATACTTGTTTTGTTATTCCAGCAGAAATGACTTTATCGACATCAGCTGTTTCCTGAAGCATCTTCCATTGAAGTCCCAACAAGAACAGTCAGAATTTTTCAAGTGAGTTTGTGCTGCTTCTGAAATTTGTTTTTTTTGCATTTGTCTGAATTGCATGCTATTTGCTGTACTATATTTGTCAAACGTTATTTCGGTACATGTCAGTTAGATTATTTGCTCCAAAAGAATATTCATTACAATTTATCGATATGTTTTAAGCTTGTTATCTAAAATTGTGTGTTTTTCGTACTTATCTATCAGCACTTATCCAAGTTGCTGTAACTTTCGTACAACATGAGTCTGCCTGGCACTGTAAGTTTGATTGGGGGAGGGAATTTAGGGGGTAGAAGTTTCAGCGGTAGCAAAGTCACATGGCCCGAACTTCAATGCATTAGCGTACACAAAACACGCTGTGCCGACTTAACAGTGGGTAAACATTAGCCACATAATCTCTGGTGTTAGTGGACCAAATTTCACTAAATTTTTTTTTGTTAAATGCGAAAGTGATCTTAGTTGATAACACCATTTACCGCTTGTTGATATCTTTATTGATTCCAGATATAATCACGGTCTAACTCGAATGTTGTCCTAAATTGCACCTAATTTTGGACGTTTTTGCCCTCTCAAATTTTAAGGTGGCGGTGCCCCTATACCCGCGTTATCACTTTTACCTAGTAGCATGTCATATGGCAAAGTTTCATGAAGTTACTCCCCCTGGTTCCAAAGTTCTTGCAGCTAATATGCTGAATTTTAAGCCAATTTTTTACCCCTTTTGAAAAAAGCTGTAAGGGGGCTCCCATCCCCAGTAGGGTGTGCGCTAATAAGACTTTGTCATTCTCTAGTGCATGTAAGAATTTCGAAGTGCAGCACCCCTTAGGGGCTGAAATATGGTCTTTTGAAAAAGATGCTTTGGGTGGGTACAATTTGACCTTCAGATCTTCGTGGTTACTGGACCAAAGTTTACCTGACTTTTTTCATTGAACGCGGGAGGAATCATGGTAGATCAAGTACAAGTACTTGTTTGATTTTGAATAGCTTTCTTCATTCCGGAGATATTCGTGGTCAGAGTTAGAAGTCGTCCAAAATCACGCCAAATTTTGTATGTTTTGGCCCCTAAATTTTTTTGGGGAAAGGCTGTTCGAAATTTTGGACCTGGATTATTTAATCGTACACACTTCCCATCATTGTGCAAAATTTTGCCGTGATGCCAACAAAATGTAAGTTTGCTGGCATAATGTAAGTTTGCTGGCATAATGTAAGTTTGCTCTGAAAACTATCATTTCCAGGTGGACTAATTAGAAGCACGTTTGGTTGATAGATTATGAATTTCACTTTAAATTAGTTAAGCAGAACAGCAGTGGACAATGCAGATTTTGGTTTTGTTGCTGCTGTGAATTTTACTGTATTGGCAGCAGTGTGAAAGCTGGTAGAGCTGTTCAACTAACATGTTAATTAATCAAGGCATTAATGCATTGGTGACTTCATTTCCATTTGAAAGATTCATTCTGATATCAATCTTAGCTACATTATTTGTGCTGTGAAATAATAGGTCAGTGTCATTTGATGACGACTACCTGAAACAAACCACAGATATGTGTTAAAACTACAATTAGTGAACGAGTTAAAATAATTATTGTGCTATTAACATGATTTAAAAAGTTGATTATTTTATTTCTATAATATTTTCTTGTAATTGTTCCGTGTTTTTTAAACAGGTCTGTATTTTAAACTGCAATTTTGTTGTTGTAGGCACTTGGTGCCGCGGTTGTGTATACTTCCTGTAGATGTCGTCGGCTCACGGCTGACACGGATGCTTCTCTCAAGATTTGTTGTCATCAACCCGGCAGCTTCCACTTATCTGATGCCTCACCTGCTTACACCAGCTAGAGGTTTGCCAGCTATGAGCATGAGCATACTGAAGATGTTGATGATTTTTTTAATAATGATGTTTTTGCTTTGGCTGATCATTATATTTCTGTTTATCTCCGCAGTTTATAACAGAATTAGCTCAGTTCTGCATTCTGCATCTAGTAGCTGCAAATTTGACAAAATTGTCCTTAAGAAGTGAAAATGTCACTATTTTGTTTTTCGTGACATACCAGTGAAGCAAAGTTGATTTGCACAATGTTGCAACAGCTGTTACTGTTGTAATTCTTATTGTTATGATTTATCCATTATTTGACAATATGTTTAGGAAATGCCCAGCATGTTGAGAGTAGCAGTGAAAATGAGGAGGACGTTGGAGTTCGAGGTATATTTTCTCGTTCGCTCTATTGCCGATACGTTCTGCCAGAACTGTACAAGATATTTCATGTTCGTGATGCTCTCGTGAGAGCCACACTTCTTCAACATTTCCATCGCTATGTGTCCATGTTTGATCACTCGACACTTACCCGAGTTATTTTACCTCAGGTATGCTTTATTTCATTTATCTTATTCTTTTATTTTACCTGGTAGTGTTCAGTGTTATTCCAGTTCTGAAAATCATTTTAGTTTCAGTTTCTAAAACGTTTGAGCTCAATCATTTCAGTATAATTTTCTGTACAGTATCTGAATTCCTTTCAGTTTCAGTTTCTATAAAGTCTTTTAGAAATCATTACAGTTCAGTTTTAGTTTCAGTATTTACATCATTTCAGTTTAAGTTTTTATCGATGCAACTGACAACCTAACTATCAACATTAAGTTTGTTAACTCAAACTGCTAGCCTACTAGCATTAAATTCATTAACTATACAAAATTTTCATTTACCAGGACTTTTCAGGGCTTGAAAAATCAAGGGAAAGAAATTCAAGACTTGTCAGGACTTTACTTTCGATGTGGAAACCGTGTTAAATTCATGAACCCCTACAGTCACGATAGCTGCATCGCAAGTTCGACTCCTAGCCATTCTACTATCATGTAGCAACTCTGGGCAAGTTGTTCACACCCACATGGCTTAATTGCTGAGCATGTAAAAGCAATATATTGGTTAGTGGCCTATACCATCAATATAACTAAGCTGTGTCTGCAGTTCGCTGTCAGCTCAGAGCAGGAAATGGAAACAAGCATTGACCCTGTGATCGCGGAGCTTTGAGACCATGGTGCTAGAACTGGATTGAAAATGGCAAAAGCTGGAAACGGCCACTGGTGCCAGTAAATAAGTAAATAAGTGAAGCACGCTGGAAAAAATTTCAGGCAATGGCAACCAGATCATTTCAGTATCAGTTTTCAAAATTATTTCTATTACAGTTTCAGTCAAGTTTTTTGTGATCATTTATGTATGTATAGTTTAAGTATTGAACATTTTTTCAGTATTAGTTTTGGTATGAGTTTTACTGATATAAATCATTTCAGTATCAGTTTGGGTTTCAGTTACTGGAATATCACTGGTAGTGTTAGTGCCAGATTGCTTTGGCTGTTACTATTGTAATTTACTTAATCTGCTTTTTGTTCTGTCATTTATATTTTTGGTTTTTGGTGCATTTTTAGCCGTCATTTATTATAACATGTTCTTGCAGCACGTTTTGCATTTGTACCATGCTGTAATATGAATCAGTATTATGTGATATTGCCATCACTGTCACTTTTGGTGATGTAACCATTATGAACATAATGGTTTGGATGTTGGATGTTGGATTGAGAGGTCTGACTCCCAGTAGGGCTGCTGTCAGGTGGTAACCACTTGGATGGGTGGGTGACTGTCTGCAGACATTTAAATCATCTCAGTATATAACCAACACCTAGGTCAACTCAGCTTTTCATTTTTCCGGGGTATGTAAATCAAGTATTGCTTTCCTTGGCTGGGGTTAAGGTGGGGCATTTTCACCTGTGTCAGGTAGCAGGTAGCACTCTGTTATCCGACTGATCTCGCATGGCAGGTGATGCACTGTAGCTCTGCAATGGGTTTTCGAATCAGAGCTGTGCTCACCCTTTAACCTTTAACTTTTATTACTATTATCATTGGCTATTAATATTCCTATAATTAATTACTATTGCCACTAAACTTAGCATGTGTTCTGTGGCACAGCTGTTGCTGAGTGTTCGTGATGTTGATGATGAACTTGTCGTCTTGTCATTGAATGCTCTCGCGGCTCTTGTTCCAGTTCTTGGTGGTGACCTTGTCATTGGTGAAGGTCGAAGGCAGTTGTTCAGTCGAGGCCAGCCAAGGGTCGGTTGTCTCTTGCTTAACAATTATGATTAAAAAATAAAAACTCTGATGTTGATGACTAATAAATGTAGAATAGTATAGCTATAGAACGAATGCTGTTGATGCTGCATGCCGTTTATTGTCAAAATTGCTAATTCACAGATTTTCTGTGTTTATTTTTAGATTGGTGATAATCAGCCAATGTCCAATGGTTTGCTGCATCATCATAGGTAAATTGCCCATCGTTTTCTTCATTTATGAAATATTTATTAGTTTTAGCCCAGATGTTTATTAAGTTTTAGCCCAGATGTTTATTTTTTTGTCAACGCGAGATCTCCGAGATGCGTGGGCCGACCGGCGTGAAATTTTGCATGATGGTCAGTACTAGGCCCAATTTTATAATGCCGGTCCAAAATTTTGGGGGGCACACCCCAAAAAAATTTTTGGGGCCAAAAACATGCAAAATTTAGCTCGATTTCGGACGACTTTGAAGTTTGGCGGCGAATATCTCCGAAACGGATGAAGGTATTCAAAATCGGATAGTCATTCCGTCTACCGCGATTCCTCTTGCATTAGGCGAGACAAGTCTGGTGAAGTTTGGTCCAGTAACCTTGGAGATCTCGATGTTGAATGGTACCCACCGAAAACCCTAGGCCCCTAGGGGGTGCTGCGCCCCCAAATTTTTACACGTGCTAGAGAATGACCAAGTCTTACTAGCGCACCCCCCACCGGGGACGGGGGCCTCTCTTACAATTTTTTCAAAGGGGGTCAAAAATTGGCTTAAAATGCAATAAAGGAGCGCTTATAACTTCGGAGTTAGGGGGTGTAGCAAGACAAAACTTTGACACTTGACGTGTCTCTAGGTGGGTGTGTTAACGCAAGTACAACTTTTGGGGGCACCGCCCCCCTTAAAATTTGGTAGGGCAAAAAAACGTGCAAAAATCGGTGCGATTTACGACAACTTTCGAGTTTGAGCGCAAGTGTCTGGAACCGATGAAGATAGCGACAATATGTAAACGGCGTTGACGAAAACGATCTTTTGGGCATTGAACAAAAAAAATTTGGGGAAATTCGGTCCACTACGAACAAAGTTATAAGCGCTCGTGTTGACCTACCCTAAGTCGACAATGCGCGTTCGGCGTATACCAATGCATTTGAGTTCGGGCCACGTGACTTTGATGC
>Ga0056128_1002870_pt1 | contig 20758 bp, 21 predicted proteins | sample WorMetLIZISLAND2_FD_71113 | JGI IMG/M metagenome (GOLD analysis project Ga0056128, IMG submission 71113) | Marine gutless worms symbiont microbial communities from Max Planck institute for Marine Microbiology, Germany - Olavius geniculatus... ... | reverse complement strand
GGTGTAATCAATTGCTATTTGTGCGTTTGTAAAAATCTTGAAGAAAAAAAACCAGAAATTAGGCGCACAAGGTGAGCCGGTGTCAGTAAGTAAAATTCGATTTGGGCAACAGCCCGTATATAAGTGGTGTCGAGCAGCCGTGACCGCTGCAGCGGGGGATTGGCGTCCAACAAGTCCAGCGGGCGTCCGCCCCAGAGGATAACGAATTGGGCCAGATTGCCATCGAACATCCGCTCGAACAGACGCATCATGTCGTGGCCGATTTCCTTGATCATCAAAAACTTCTCGGCACCACAGGCCTGACGGCTGAGCAGAAATTCCTCACCCAGTCCCCGCCCCGGAAAATCCACCACATAGATCTTATCGGGAAGATCCCGGCCCCGGAAGGTATCGAGCTGCGTGATCTCTTTTACGAGCCAGATGTCTTTGCCGCCGCGCGACATAACGATTTCCCCAATGTCTTCAAGGTAGATTCGGTTTACATCCACCTTCATATTCTGCCTCCTTTGCTGACAATAATCCCCATCGACTGACTGGAACACCTGATTTAAAGGAAAAATATAAAATATAGACCAAGTCGTGTCAATTACAAGAAGCTATTTCAATTCCGCTTTGGCGTATCAAGTCACAATCTCCAAATTCGAAACCAATCTTCGAATAAAATGACTCCGATGACACTGATGATCCTGATGATCCTGATGATCCTGATGCCTAGAATGCGTTGCATGCATGGGATCCAGGCTTGGATAGGGGCTTTATCAATTCAAAACCCCGGGTCCAAGGCTATAAATTGGGTTAATTCAAATTTTTCCGCGACCTCACCAGAACGTAGTAGGAGTGGGGTTCCCAGCAGAGCTGGATGACCCATCGATCCCAATTGTTAACGGTGGGTTTATTCCCGCCCGGAGTACTAATCGTGCTGGTTTGCTGGCGGAGATAAACTCCGCCACTACGAACAAAAGATCATGGTCAAACCGCAATTTGACGCTAAGGTATTCGCAATTATTTCTGGGAGGCAACACTAAAGCGTCTGGCCGCCGTCCATGATCAGCAGCTGGCCGGTCATAAAGGCGCTTTTGTCGTCGGCCAGGAAAACTGCAGCCTCCGCGATTTCTTCCACCGTGCCGAGACGGCCCATTTTATGGCGGTTGACCATGGCGCTGCGGACAGCCTGCGGGTCCGGGCTGGATTCAATTCGGGCTTCGAGGCCGGGCGTCAGAACGGTGGCCGGACAGACGGCATTGCAGCGGATTCGGCTGTTCACATAGTCAAAGGCGACTGATTTGGTCAAGCCGATCAGAGCCCCCTTGGATGCCCCGTATGCAAAACGACCGGCGGCCGAGGAGATGCTGGACAACACCGAAGCGATGTTGATAATGCTGCCTTTTTTCTTGGCTAGCATACCGGGTAAAAAGGCCCGAATCGTGTTATAGGCCCCGTACAAGTTGACATTAAATGATTGGTGCAGTTCCTCATCGGTGCAATCGAGGATGGTGCCAGTGGCCACGTAACCGGCATTGTTAACCAAAACATCGACAGCGCCGATCGTTTCCGATGCCCGCATGACATTGTCAGTATCGGTCACGTCGATTTGAAGAACTCGAATCCTTTCGACACCCGCCAGACTCTCGAGGGTTTCCATGCTCTTGCTGGTGGCCCAGACCCGGCAGCCTTCTTCGGCGAAGGTTTGCGCGATCGTACGCCCGATGCCCCTGCCGGCTCCGGTGATTAATGCGATTTTACCTTTTAATCGTGGTTTCATGGGGCTCCTTTTTGCTGTTGACAGGTTGCAATCGGTTTTCGGATGATTACGTTCCTATAATCCCCTCAGGGGATAAAAAAAAACAAGTGCAAAGGAGTCGAACTATGGCAGAAAACATGTCAAACTCCGAAAGCGTTTGCCTGGAAAGGTGCTATTTTTTCGCGGACAACTGCCGGCAGAAGGAAGATGGGACGTGGGATTGCAATTCCAGTCCCAGTTATTGTGAAAAACACTGCCACAGCGATTGAGTAGCAGCAGGGCACTTACATTACAGTGTGTAGTAATCAGCCATTTGGATTTTCCAAATGGCTTTTTTATTTGAATTCCAGCCCGGCTATTAAGGGCCCTTCCAGGCGCCGTTTTATGCGCCGATCTCTAATAGGAACCCAAAGAGAAACCAGCCGTAATTACCAACCGGAGGGGTGGCTTCTTAGGGGGGTAACAATCAGCTCTTTGGAATGTTGGAATAGCGGAATGGTGGGGAAAGATTCGGATGCGGTCATTTATAAATTTAAGAAAGACCCAATCCGGTTAAGACCCAAGGTTCCATTACTCCATCATTCCATTATTCCAAGAGACTCTCGTGGTTAACTTTCATCAGCCAAGTAACATAGAAGATAAAACCCGTGACCAACCAGCTAAATAGCCGTACAGCCGATCCATGACTTTGGCCAGCCGTTCGGCCGGGTAAGTCAGAGCAATCTGTCGCTTGGCCAACCTCATTTTAGCTCCCTCGCCTAAAGCGTTTCTTCGTTGTCGTATATATTGGCAATGCAGCAGGTAAAGGTGGACGGCTGGTCGCTGGTATTTTTCATGCCGTGAGGCTGCATGCTGGGTATATAGATCGAAGTCCCCGGGCCGCAGATCGCCTTGTTTTTCAATTCATCGGTTTCGGGGTCGAACTCCCAGCACTCGAACTCGCCGGAAATGATGAACATGGTCTGGTGGTAGAAGTGGTTGTGGATAGGGATCTGTCCTCCCGGCTGAATGGTAAAAAACCGCAGTCCGTATTCAGGGTAGCCGTTGCCGTCATCTCCATGGGCCGACAGCCAGCGGATGCTGGTGCCGATGACATCGTTCATCTTGCCCCGGTAGGGGAACTTTTCGATTTTTTTGTCTTCACAATCTTTCCAGTGGATGACTTCCATTTGTCTCTCCTCAAATAGTTAGTTGAATGCTGGATTCGGATGAAACTCTGATCATGGATTGTCTTATACCATCCTCTTGCAAAGGCGCCAAGACGCAAAGTATAAATTCTACTCTTGGCGGTTTAGCGCCTTTGCGTGAGGCTATTGATCAGCCTCCAGTCAAGACAATCAATAACCTTATCTAACTAATCCTTTACCTGTGCGAAGGTGGTCGGGCCAGAAAAATCACCAGGATGGCGGCCATGCTCATGGCGGCAAAAATGGTAAATGCGATCCGGTAGCTTTGGACGGCATCATAGATAAGGCCGGCGATGGTCGGTCCAAAGGCGGCCCCGGACAGGACAAACAATCCGGCCAGCCCCGAAACCGTCGCAAAGGAAAGAAGGCCGAAACACTCGCCGATGATCAGCGACTGCATCATGATAATCGATCCCATGGTCAGGCCGAATGCGAAAGTTCCCAGATACAAAACGACAACATGATTGTAATGGGCCAAGGTCAGCACGGCCACCGCCTGAATCAGAAAACACGCCATGATGACATAGCGTTTGTCGCAGCGGTCCCACGAATGTGCCCAAAAGCAGGCGTCCGGCGATGCTGGCGCCGGCGGTGATACTTACCGCCGCAGCGGCGCCGGCCCTCCCGAGGTGCGGGCTCAAAAATGATATCTGGTGGACCAGAAAGGCGATCTGCCCCGCCAGGGCCAGAAAAAATGCGACCACGATCGACCAGAAGGCAACGGTGCGCAGGGCCTGGGGCCTGGTCCACTCCTGCATTTGGGCCGCATATTTGATCGATCTTCCGGATCCGGCCGCGGTCGAAGCAGGCGGCGTTTCGCCGTCAGGGAATTGATTGAGATCGGAGGGGCGCTGCCGGACAAAAAAAACGGCAATGGGAATGATAACCGCGCAGTAAATCGTCCCCAGAACCGGCAGGGCCGTCTTCAGTCCCCAGTGCGAAATCATGAAACTCGCCAGGGGCACGAGAACGACGCCGCCGGCACTCAGGCCGGTGTTGGTCAGGCTCATGGCGAAACCGCGTCTGCGGATAAACCAGTTGGTGATCAAGGTGTTGATCGGTACAAGAGAGGTGCAGCTAAAGCCCATGGCCATCAAAAAGTAAACCCCGTAAAGCTGCCAGACAGTGCTGATCCGGCTCAACAAAACGAAGCCGGCGCCAATGGCCAGCGAACCGAAAACCAGCACCCATTTGGGGCCGTACCGGTCGATCTGGCGGCCGACAATCATCCCCATGACACCGGCGGTCAGAAAATAGAGCGTTACGGCCGATGATATGACTGCCTTCGGCCATCCATGCAAAGCACGCAGCGGGTCCAAAATCACGCCGTGGCCATAGAAGCCGATTCCGGAGGACACCGATAAGATAAGTGTACCGGCAAAAACGATTCGCCAGCCGTGGAAGGCTTTTGGTTGAGGCGGGGCGGCGCTGTCATCCCGGGCTTGAGCCGCCCTCACGATTTGAAATTCGGGCACGTGTCCTCTTTAGAAGTTTCTGGCCTGACTACATTATATATAAAATTTCACTAGTATTGGGTCCCAGAAATACCATAAAAAAATATATTGACGAATTCAGCATAATATCCGTTCGTCATCCCCGCGCAGAGCCTGCCCCAGCGACGTCAGGGGCGGGGACCCAGGCGCCTTTGAGCTGGACTCCCGCCTGCGCGGGAGTGACCCTCATTTTATAACTTATTTATAGGGCAGCACACTGGCTCCGAAGTAAAATAGCGGCGCGGGTTTACAGGCTGTCCAATAATCCCGTAATATCCGAAATTTTCCTCCCCCTTGATCCCCTCGTCTCCAAGGCGCAGGCTCTACGAGCCGGAGGCCGTCAAGGGCGGGGAAATGAGTTGTTGGAGCCGCCTAAGGCGGATTTATCCCCACCCGGAGCACGTATCGTGAGGGTTTGCTGGCGGGGATATGGTCCACCTTTAACAATTGGGATCGATGGGTCATCCAGCTATGCTGGAAATCCCGCCACTACTGCAGGGCACGGCCAACGTTTATTTTTCGATCAAGCCGAACGCTTGCAGCCTGCCGGCCAGCTAAAAAGGAAACCCCATATTAAATCCGATGCCGCTGAAGTTGTCGCCGAACCGGTATTCGATCCCGATGCGGTCCAGGCTTACCTTCCAGATGTTGAAAGGCTCGTCGGTGCCCAGCGTCAACCCGACCTCGAAAAGGGTATTGATGTTGTCTGAATCACCGTCCGGTTCGACAAACTCGTAGCTGTTGAAAAACCGGGAAACCACGCAATAAACGCTCGCATCGAGGTCGCGGCCGCGAAATGAAGTTCCCAGCGGATGTCTGATATCCAATCCGGCTTCGAACATATTGAAACCGGAACCGATATCTCCATGTTTGTCCCTTTCGTCAGCCAGAATCAGGGAGTTGCCGATGCTGAACGTGTATTTGTTGTAGGGGACGCTCACAAGGCTGCGAAGACCGGCACCGTAGATGTACACCAGGTTGCCGTTGCCGGTATCCTTACCGACACCGAATTGGCCGAAGGGTTTCAGCGTCCAGTTGTTATTGACCGGGAAGGCCAATTCAACGCCAGGCACAAACGCGCCGGTTCCAAAATCAACCGCCGAGTTCCGGTAATCATAATAGCCGAGGGTCACGGGCAACAGCAGTTTCACGCCCGGCACCGCTTCCTCGGGCGTGCGCAGCTCATAGCGCAACGGTATCCTCAGTATGGCCATCTTGCGATCCCCCGATCGATAAATGCCGCTGCCGATCCAGGTTGCAAAGGCATAGTTGACGAGCTCCTCGTTGTCGACGTCGGCGATGGCATTGGTGTCATAACCGTCGGCGAAGATCAGAAGCGCGGTAAATACAACTATAATCAAAAAGCTGCAGACATGGCGAGCCAAGCCTTTTTTCCCCAAGGTTTGATTTAGATGCGAAGTAATCATCTATTGCTCCAAAACGTAACTATCCAGCGGAATTCTAATAACGAATAACCCAGTAACAAATAACCTCTGATTGAGCGTTTCACACTCAATTAGGACTGGCGCCCGAATTCTTCGACCGCCTCTATAAACGCGACGATGTTTTCGAAGGGCGTAAAATCGATGTCGTAGGCCGGTGCCAGCAGCAAGCCCTGCGGTCCTAATGTCTGAATGCACCGCCGCACTTCGGACCGGATCTGATCCCTTGTCCCCCAATCCCATAAGCGCGCGCTGCCCACAGTCCCCCACAATGCCAGCCGGTCGCCGAATTCGGCCCTGATGGCAGCGGCATCCATGCAGTCGGGCTGCACCGGATTGATCACGTTCACACCGATGTCCACCAGATCCGGTATGAGTTGGGTGAAATCGCCGTCACAGTGATAGAAGACCAGCAAATCCGGTGATTCTTCCCGGGCGACATTGATTACCCCGGCCAGACGATCTTTAAAATGACGACGCCAGGTGGCCGGACTGATCATCAAACCGGTCGGCATGGCCACATCATCATCGAGCAGCAGGATGTCGACACCGGCTCTGGCAAGGATAAGGGCGTTTTCAATCAGCATCGAAGTCAGTTGATCGAGCAGGTAGTCGGCCATTTCAACACGATAGACCAAATCGATCATAAAATTTTCAAATCCGCGCAGGCGCCAGGCCGCCTCGAACAGCTCGCCGCCAAGATGGGGAGGGGATCCCGCCACGGCATAGCCCCGGTCATGCCAGTGCTGCACCCGTTTGGCGAGCCCGGCGTGGCGGGCCGGATTGGACAGGTCCGGAAAGATGAATCTGACCAAATCTTTAAGCGAACGAACCTTGCTGAGCGGCCGGGCGGCGCCCCTTTCCGGGTGATACTGCCACTCGTGGTAGGTGCGCAATTGCGTCTGAGTGCCGACATGGATGTCTTGGGGCAGACCGTCCAGGTAGCGCCGGAAAGCATCCTGGTTGTCCGGGGGACCGAACTCGACGTAGCGGATCTCCAGATTGAAATAATCCTCGGGTGCCGTCGGTGCGATGGCCTCCAGGGACTGGTCAAAGAATCCCAGAGCCTTGGGGATGCGGTCCGGTCGGCGGCAAAGCAGCGCTTCTCTTACTCGTTGGCGGGAATCCAAGACACCTCCATTAGGTGTTGATGGTTATATGTTAATCGCTATGGGAATTTGACGACAACTTCATTTTGTAATTCAATGATCGGCGCCAAATAAGTATCGAGTTCAATTCCTTGCACCTAACAACAAATTACCGATAACAGAACACGCCCAAAAGATTAAAGGCGCAATCGGGGAGATATTTAAGTATACTTTTTTTTCACTAGAGGTGATAATAAGCAAGAAAAATGATGAAAGGAGATTCGAAAATTGGCAGAAAATCTAGTCGAAATTGATGACAGCAGCTTTGAAGCCCAGGTAATGAAGGCCGACAAACCGGTCCTGGTCGATTTCTGGGCCCCCTGGTGCGGACCCTGCAAAGGGGTCGGGATGATGGTGGCCAAGCTTGCCGAAAGTTACGGCGACCGGGTTCTGTTCGCCAAGTGCAACGCGGACGAGAGCCAGCAGACCGCTGCCAAATACGGCATCAAATCCATACCGACGCTGATGTTTTTCAAAGACGGCAGTGTCTTCGACAAAATATCCGGCATGACCAATCAGGCCAAAATCGAGGCGGTGCTCAAAAACATCCTGGCAGGCGGGCAGGGAGCGTCCCCATTTATCGTTCAGTGAGCCGATATGTGGTGCTGAATGGCAATGGTCTACCCTGTAAGGGCTATAAGCGCGACATATTGAAAATTTTCCATCTAATAAAACGGTTAGAATATATAACGAAAGATGCATAGCCCTAAAGTTTATTATAAATTTAAAACTCGAGATATATTTATACTGTTTGCCGTCGTCTCGTTCCTTATTTTTATTTCATATGTTGGGTACATATTTTTTAATAGTCATATTTATACGGACCCGATTATTAAATCCGTCCCAGAGGAAATCAAAACTATCACCATCAAACGCCCTCCAAATAGAAGTTTAAAGGGGAGTTTAAAATATTATGAGATCGAGGTAACGGATGTTGCCATCATCCAAAATATTTGTAGCTCACTTAATAAATCAAAAAAATTTTACCCCAATCGCCCCAAGACTTTATGGAAATCTATGGTTGTGCTCAACATGGGGGATAAAGCTTATGATTTTAAGGTCGTCAGCACACCAAATAATGGTGTTTTAATAAGAATTCATTCAAATGGAGACTGGGGATGGCACCTGGGGACCTTTCGTTCAGATTCTTTAGGACCGATCATAGAACAATTGGTTGGGGATAAATTACAAAGATTAAAATATTGATTTTCTAGACCAAAGACGGAAGTTGCTGATTATTGAGGATGATCACGCGGGAACTCCCGGGAACTCATTTTATACAATCATCTCCGGTGGAAAGATACTTCTGGAGATCTATGATCAAGCGCCCGCGCTTAAGCGCACCTTTAACGAGGTTTCTGAAGAATTGGCTGACGTAATCGAGCATCACACGTCTATCGAAAAATCCAAACATGGTTTCAAATGGCCTGTTGCGGATACCCGCAAAATCGCGGCACCTGGCGAGCCTAAATTGCTATAATTCGTCGATGGGCAAAGATGGAGGATCCGTCAAAAAAAGATCCTCCCAAGGGCTAAGGCGACATCGGGGGATGTCTCATCGGCTACGGACCGCAGTGCCTCCGGGGCATGGTTCATGGCGATGCCCCGGCCGGCCAGCTCCAGCAATTCCAGGTCATTCAGGGCATCTCCGCAGGCAATGGTCCGGTCGAGGGGAATATCCAGGATCTTACAAAGTCGGCGCAGGGCTTCCCCTTTGGAGATCCCGACAGGCATAATTTCCAAATAGTTGTCCTGGGTCATGACAATGGGTACTGCCGGGAAGACGTCCAAAACCGCCTGCTTCAGCCGCCCCAGCGGTGCTCGATCGCCGACAACCTGCACCTTCAGCGGTGGAGCTTGTTGGATCAGGCTTTCCAAATTGTCGACCCGGGCCGAATGAAACCCTTCCAAGCGGAAAAAATCCTCGAGCGTTTCTGTAAGTCTAAAAACGCAGGGAAGTCCGTCGAGGGGGTCCAGGTATATCAGAGGGTCCAGACCATATTCCGATGCCTTGCTGAGGACCAAACGGATGACCTCTTGAGAGACGCTTTCCTGAAATAGGATCCGCCTGGATTGGGGCTCGATAATCGTTGCCCCGTTGCAGAGAATGATCGGTTCTTCAATGCGCAGCTGTCGAATGTAAGGAAGTGCTGAGCGAAATGTCCGGCCGGTCGCAAAGGTCACTTTGATGTTGAGCTTTCTGATCCTGCGAATACAGTCCCGGTCTTGCTCCTTGATCTGCAACCCTTCATCCACCAGCGTGCCGTGCAGATCGAGAGCAACAAAGGTATATCGACGGTGGGTATTTTTATGGTTCTGTATGTGCATTTCAAGATTTATTGCGGGACAATGCCGCGCTCCGGACAGAGCCGGCCGCTACTTTATTTCATGGCTTACGAAGTCTCCTATAAACGCGGCCGCTGGCCGCGAGCGTCCAGTCTGATCAAGGGAAGAAACCAATGAACATCGAACATTGAACGTCCAACATCGAACATCGAATAATGCATTCTGTCTATTTTATTATAATGACTGAGCGACTTGTCGGGACGAAGCCGAAGGCGAAGCCTGAAGCGATTCCACCCTTCGACATTCTGCGGTTCGCCTTTAACGTAGTTTCATATAAGGTTTCAGTATATACAGTATCCCGAAGGGCGATTTGAAACCATCGGGAACCAATAATCGTGGCAAAAGTTCGCGTCAAGAAGGTCCCGGCCGTCCCGATGATAACAAATTTTCAATCAGGCCGGAAACAGCAGGCGAAGCAATTCCCGTTGCTGCGAAAAATCAGGAATGATGATGTCACTACCGGCTCTGATCAAGCGGCGGCGTTTGCTCGCATTCAAACCGTACCGGCGGACTTCCTCGCTGGCGACCCCAATCGCCAGTCCCCCTTGTTTGCGACATTCGCGGATCTCGACGGGGCCGTCGCCGAACACAGCCAGGTTCGAACCGTTCAGGTTGTTTTCCCGCAATATCTTTGCGAATAACAACTTTTTGGAAAATTTTTTAACATCGTCAACCGACCCGTATATCCCGCCGTTAAAATAATGAGCATACCCCAGTATCTCGGCATCCCGTTGCGTAAGCACCAGATCCGATCCGCTGGCAAGATATAAGGTAATCCCCCTTGCGGACAGCTGAGCCAAAAAGTCGACCGCGCCCTTTAGGGTGTAGTCCGACACATCGAAATGTTCCTGATCTAAGGTGCTGATCCTTTGATCGACGATGGCTGCAAGCTGTTGATAAAACAGTTTCTTGTAATGAAATTTATCCAGGATTTCGCTCTCCGGTACCAAACCGAAACCCCTCACCATATCCACCAGGGCCGCCATTTGCAGGATGGTCTGAATCCCTGTGGATGTATCGATATATTCCCGCACCTGCCGGACAACGCCCTGAAAGACATGGGACTCAATCGAGTCATATCGATCGCCGAGGATGGCCCCGACCATCATCTCTTCCATAATTTCATGCCAGCCTTCATGCAAAGTATTGATCGTTCCATCATGATCGAAGACCACATGGCTGATCTTTCCCAGCTCCAGGTTGTCCACCGCGGTGCACAGCTCGATGTGAGTTTCCTCAATATAGGTGGCCGATCGGATATCGTCGGCCAAATCGGGTTGATAGACATAGTCGATGTCATCAGCCAATTCACGGATTTCTTCACCCGAGGCGGTACCGGTTTGAAGCAATTTCCGGATGGCAACCGCAGCGGCCATATTTGCAAATCGGGCTGCATCGACTGCATCGATGCCCACTGCGAGGCACAATGCCAGCGCACTTGTAATCGTGTCGCCGGCGCCGACCGGATCGATTTTTTTCACCACCTGGATTCCGGGAACATGATGAAGGCCATTGTTATCTGCAACCATCAATCCATTTCGGCCGCAGGTCACGAAGACCGGTTTTTGCGATTTGTCAAACAGGTTTTTGGCATGAATTTTCGTCTCGCCAAGCGCAATAACGTCGCCGGCCCGGGCATTTAAACCGTTCAACCGCGCAGCTTCAACCTGATTGGCTTTCAGGCAGACACGGTGCAGATGATCTGCATAGTGCCTGCAATCGCATATAACAATTTTGTCAGGGAATGCTTTAAACAACTGCCCGGCCTGTTTCAGAAAACGGCGGTTGGGTATGCTGCCTTCGATTTGTTGATTGAAAACAAGAACCTGACAGGTTGCCAGTGCTTTCTCCAGGTATTGAATCAAGACCTCATCGGACCGCGTCGAACGGATGTTATGATAACCGAAATCAACCCGCGGCTTCTCCTGGTCATGGACGTACTGTTTGCAATAGGCATAGGTGGCGAAATCGTGATCCGGGACAATCAGCCCCTCCGTATCGGCTCCCAGCTGTTCTATCTGCCGAATCACCTCGCGGCCGAAAATATCGTTGCCGATGGCGCCAATGGTCATAATATAGGCCGGCTCGAGTGCGGCAAGATTGGCCACGATATTGGCAGCGCCGCCAAGCGAGTAGGATTGTTTATCGACGGTTTCGGCTTGAAGGCCAGTCTCGACCGAAACTTCACCGCCCTGCGGATGCAGCATCCAATAGGCATCGATGCAAAAATCCCCATAGACGGCAATCCTGGCGGCTTTGAGCTGCTGCAAAATGTGTTCGGCTTGCTTCAGATCCTCCATCATTCGACCTTCTTTGTTATTTGTCCAACCTTGTTATCTGCTGATAAAAATATGGGAACGTCTCTTTGTGATTGCCGCGAATATAGTACCCCTGACCATGGTATGCTCGCGGGATCCGGGTGACGATGCTTTTTTGATCGCGAAAATAATAATTCACTTTAGACGCGTCCGACAAGGCCGTTGCATCAAAAGGACGCAGGTCGAAATCGGCCGTAATAATTCCCTGGGGCGCTTTGCCGGTATTGGCGGCCATACTGGCCGCTTTGAGGAAGACTTCCGGCCCGATAACGGCGCTGCTGATATTGAACAGCATCCCGCCCTGGGTCATCCTGGAGATCTCATGGGTATACACCAGAAAATCCCGGCCGCTGCAGCCGCCTTTGGCCTGCCCGTCAAAGCTCGGGTGCTGATCGATGACGTCCGTACCGATGCCCGCATGAACCGTAAACGGAATTTGTTTTTCAATACAGGCGGCCACTACGCTGATATGAGAGTGCCGAAACTCGATTGCTTCCGAACACGGGATTCGTGCCAGGGCTTCGTCGCGAAAGCAAGATTCGCAGATCATTCTGCCCAGGGATTCGCCGTACCCCAGCTTCAATTCATTGCCGAGCGCGAGGGCTGCATTCTGATAGACAAACTCATGGGCCATCCCGAATTCGCCTTTTTCAAGGGCAGCAGGGACATCTTCGCTGGTCTGGCCGATGAGGGCCAATTCAAAATCATGTATGGTGGTTGCGGCAGTGCCGGCGACCAGGGTGACCAGATCCCGGCGGATGAGATCGATCAGCAGCCTTCCGAGTCCATTTTTGATCAAATGAGCCCCGCAGAATACGAGCACCGGTTTTTTTGTTTCACGCATCCGGACGATATGCCCGGCCAGGGTTCGGAGGTTTTCCTGTTGTGATTCGGGCAGGTCGAATTGATAACCGTCAACCTGCTCAGGACTCAGAACGTCATCTCGGGTAACCCTGTTTTTGCGTGATGCGACAGGGTAGGTTTTAAGGCTACGGGTGTCAAATATCTTATATTGCCCCTTGTACTCCATGGACAATCATTCCTTGAGGGAGCCGCCGGCCAGCCCGATGATAAAATATTTCTGAAAAAATGAGAACAGGATGAGGATGGGGACGATGGCGACGAACGAAGCCGTTGAGAGCAAACTCCAGTCGACGTCTCCGTGCTCACCGATGAAACGGTAGAGTTCGACGGTGTAGGGCCGCACGGTCGAGGTCAGCGTCATGGCGATCATGAACTCGTTCCAGGACCTAAAAAAGGCGAAAATGGCCCCGGCGGCAACCCCGGGGGCCGCAATGGGCAGTACAATCCGGTAAAAGGCACTCAGCCGGGAGCATCCGTCAATCAAAGCGGCCTCTTCGATCTCCACGGGTATGGTGTCAAAATAGCCTTTCAGAAGCCAGGTGTTCATGGAAACCGTTTTGACCGCATAGACAAGGGCAAGTCCGATGCGGGTGTCGTATAAGTGATAGAGCGAATAGAGCTTGTACAGCGGGATGAGGACCGCCAGCAGCGGAATCATTTGCAGCAGCAGGATGACGACCAGGAACTGATTCTTGAAGGGAAACTGGAAGCGGGAAAAGCCGAAACCCGCCAGCATGGCGCAGGTGATGCTGATCAGGGTGGCCCCCGAGGAAATCACAAAACTGTTGAGGTACGATTTGAAACCGAACTTGGATTTAAAAAACAGCAAGCCGAAGTTCTCCAGCGTCGGATTCCTCGGAACCAGCGTGGGCGGGTAACCGATGGCTTCACCGGCAGGTTTAAAGGTGGTGCTCAGCAGCCAGTATAGCGGCATGACCGTGAATACGATCCAGATGATCAGGAGCAGATAGGTGATGACCTTCCAGGACAGCGCCGGTTTCATCTTTTACACCTCGCCGCGTCTGCGGTCCAGCCGCATGTAAAAGAATGTCAGCACGACGTTAATGAATAAAATGAGCACGGCAATCGCCGCCCCCAATCCCATGTGTCCGTACTCGAAGGCCTGATGGTACATGAACACGGATATCACCTCGGTTTTGTACAAGGGTCCGCCGTTGGTCATGGCGTAGATGAGATCGAAAAAATTGACGGTATACATGGAAATCAGAATCAAATTGAGCATGATAAAGGGGAGAATCAGGGGCAGCGTGATGTAGCGGAACTGCCGCCAGCTGCTGGCCCCGTCTACCGTCGCGGCTTCGTAAAGCTCATAGGGGATGCTCTGGAGGCCGGCGGTTTGAAGCGTGAAGCTAAAAGCGGTGCCGTGCCAGACATTGGCAACGATCAGGCAGGGCATGACCCAATCCAAATCATTCAACCAGCTGGGAGGCATTTCCATGCCGAACAGATGCAGCAGGTAGTTCAGCACCCCCAGGCGGGGGTCGTACATGAACCGCCAGGATATGGCGATGACGATCGAGCTGGTCACCCATGGCAGGATAAAGATGCCTCGCAGAACACCCTTGCCCTTGACCCAGCGCTGGTTGACCAGCAGGGCGATAGCCAGGCCGAAGAAAAGCTGCCCCAAAATGCTTCCGCCGACAAAATAGACCGTGGCGGGCAGCACCTGGGTGAAGAGGCTAGGCCCCTTGTAGGTAAAAACTTTTACATAATTGCTCAATCCGACGAAAGTCTGCTGACCCAGCGAAGCCAGGCTGACCTTGTGCAGACTCATGTAGAGGGATTGAAATAAGGGATAAATCATGAAGGCAAACAGGAGCAAAACCGCCGGCAGGATGAGCAGATAGCCGCTGGTGACTTCACGAATGCGCGATTGCATAAATTTCCCGTTCCTTCCTGTCTCGACGTACGCGGATAAGCCGGCGGGCTTTTAGCCCACCGGCTTATCCGGTAAAGTTATTGAGCCAGCAATTGATCGACTTTTTCCGCGGCGGCATCCAAGGCCGCCTTGGGTTCCATCTGGCCGAGCACCGCTGCCTGAATGGCGTCCTGGACAGCGGCGGAGATCTCCGTGTACTGCGGAAGTCCCGGTCTGAAATGGGCATAGGGAAGCTGGCTGAGAATCACATCGAAGAACGGATCGATACTGCTGTAAGCATCCGCTTTTTTCATCAACGAATAAAAAGTCGGCACGTAGCCGCGGGCCGTTGTATACCCGAATTGGGACTCCGCGCCGGCCGCAATCGAAACGAGCTCCCAGGCCAGCTCAGGATGTCTGGCGCCTTTGGGAACCGACAAAAGGTAACCGCCTGACATGGTGGACTGGGCGCCGCCGGGAGCTTTGGGGATTGGCGCCGCCCCAAAATCCTTTTGAAACTGCTCCGGCGTGAGATCCTTGATATTTTTTTTGGCCAGTCCCAGGGTCTTGGTCATAAAGGCCATGGCGAACTTATCCTGGAACACGGCATTGTCGATGTCCGAATAACGGCCGCTGACGATGCTTTTGGGGGTGGCGCCCTCTTTTACCATGCGCACCAGCATTTCCAGCGCTTTGACACCGGCCTCGCTGTTGAAGGCGGCTTTTTTCATGTCATCGGTCAAGATCTGGCCGCCGGCGGAGTAGAGCCACGCGAAAAAGCGCATGGCGGTGGCTTCCACTTTCATGGCCGGAAAACCGAAGCCGTAGTAAGCTGGCGGTTTGCTGATCTTCTTGGAAACCGTCAACAGCTCGTTCCAGTCGGCAGGCGGCTTATTCGGATCCAAACCTGCCTCTCTAAACAGCTTTTTGTTGTAGGCCATTACGCGTACGTCGGTGTTCAGCCAGGTGCCGTAGCTGCGTCCCTTCCAGTAAGTGGCCTTTTTAAAACTGTCGACCACATCGGGCCATTCCGGCCAGGCTGTTACCTTGTCGGTCAGATCGGTGAGCAGTCCCCCTTCAACGTACTCTCCCACCCAGATGATGTCCACCTGAACGACATCAGGCGGATTACCGCCTGCCGCAGCGGTCAAAAATTTAGATCTGAGGTCCGCCCAGCCAAAGCCCTCCTCGACAAAAGTGAATTTGATGTCGGGATGCCTCCGCTGGATTTCCTTCTTGGCAACTTCCCAGGGAGCATCCTGGTTCCAGGTGTAGGCCCGGGCAAAAATTCTGAGCGTAACCTCCTTGGCCTCCACGGTAAAAGCGGAAAGAACCGGGACGGCCATCAGAACCAGCACCGCGAAAAGCTTCAGAATCCACTTCTTTTTCATAATGTTCCTCCTTTCGTGAGACTCCCACTGGATACCCCGCCGCTTAGAGCGGGATGAATGCGGAGCTCGGGATTGGGGGATGCAATCCCTCTCCGGGATCTTCAAGACGCCCCACTGTATGAGGCCGCAAGATCCACTGAACACTATTTTTTAGAAGTTCTCGAAGACGCGTCTTTGTTCGGTCAGCGGAAGCTGTAATGGTCGTGAATCTATGACCATAGCGGCTATCCGCATTTTGCTTTCACTGCAGCCCTTGCCGGGAGACGCGGTCGCTCCGCCCTGCTTTAGAACAGCGCCCGGCCGTCGTCCTTGCTGAACAGGTGAACCTTATCCATATTGATCTCGAGTTCGATCTCTTCGTTCAGCGCTACATTGGTGTTGGGGCTGACAATGGCCGTAATGGTGTCATCGCCGGCCGTGATATCCAGACAGGTTTCCTTGCCCAGGGTTTCGATGACGTTCACCTGAGCCGACACCGGTTCACTCCTGGTCATAGTTGCCTCCCCCATGCCCTTCTTGGTGACGTCCTCGGGCCGCACGCCGAATATATAATCGTTTAGACCGCTTGCTTTGGTTTTAGCGCCCATCTCCGGCGGCAGACTGACTTTAAGCCCGCGGTTCTGAACGTAGACGGTGCCGTTATCTTCTGACACGCTTACCGGGATGAAATTCATCGCCGGGCTGCCGATAAATCCGGCTACGAAGAGGTTCACCGGCTGATTGTAGAGATCAAGGGGAGATCCCTCCTGCTGAACCCAGCCATTGTTCATGACCACGATTTTATCCCCCATGGTCATGGCTTCGACCTGATCATGAGTGACGTAAATCGAGGTTGATTGCAGACGGTTGTGCAGTTTGACCAGTTCCGTCCGCATCTGCACCCTGAGCTTGGCGTCCAGGTTGCTAAGGGGCTCATCAAACAGAAACACATCCGGTTTTCTGACTATGGCCCGCCCGAGGGCTACCCGTTGTCTCTGACCACCGGAAAGCTGTTTCGGCTTGCGGTCCAACAGGTCCTGGATCCCCAGAATCTCGGCCGCCTCATTCACCAGGTTCACTCGCTGCTCTTTGGGAACATCGCGCATTTTCAGCCCGAAGGCCATATTGTCGAAAACATTCATGTGGGGGTAGAGGGCATAGTTTTGAAAAACCATGGCGATGTTGCGATCTTTGGGGGCCAGATGATTCACCAGCCGGTCGCCGATAAAGATATCGCCGGCCGTGATTTCATCGAGCCCGGCGATCATGCGCAGGGTCGTGGACTTGCCGCAGCCCGAAGGTCCCACCAGGACGACGAACTCCCGGTCCGAAATCTCCAGATTCACCGTGTTTACCGCGATGACTTCATCGAATTTCTTGGTGAGATCCTTCAGCAACACCCGCGCCATCGATCAAACCTCCGGTGATCTGCCGATTTTCGTCATGACCCGATAATGGCGGCCTCTAAAGGGTGGAAGGCATAGAGCTTGGTTTTATTATGGAAAAACCAGCTCTTCTTTGAATCTTGTTAACAATTGGGTGGCGGCCTGAAATTACGGCCACATGAAGGACGGGGATATTTTGCTGTTGTTCAATTGACGGACGAAATCCCCGTCCGCTAAAACGGGAACAACTTGGCCGTGATAATATAAGCAGCGCTGCGGCAGCGCATTCTTCAAAATTTTAGAAGCGCCAAAGCCCGCCGTCAGGCCCAGGTTGCCGACAGGAGTATACTCCTGTGCGGTCGTCTCGAAAGCAAGAATTCGCTTTTTGAGGATGGATCGAACGCGCCGGCGGCTCGATCCAGGAAAGACCCATATACAAAATGAGGATGGTGATGTCAACCCGGCAATATTTTACTTTCCGAGGGACTGGTAGACATCTTTTAATTTATTCAACAGCCCCGAACCTATCCATTGATCGGCTTTTTCGATGACAGATTGGATCGTATTCAACAGATCCTGATCGCCGGGCCACAGTTCTTGGACGATCGCCCGGCCGGCCTCGTCCTGCTTGTTGATGTAGAGGTTGACAACATAACAGGCTAAAACCAGATCATCCAGATATCCCACGGTTCCGAGCAGTGCTTCCGGCAAAAAATCGATCGGGCTGAAAAAATAGGCAATCGCTCCGGCAAATTTGGCCTTGTCAATTGCGGGAACGCGGTCATCCAGCGTCAGCCTGACCAGGAGGTAAAAAAAGTCCGGGACCAATAGAATGTAATTGGCGTACTCCGGCTTTTTATCCGCATCCTTTTCAAACCACCGACTGACCTTTTCCCGCAGCTGAAGATAAAAATCTTTTTGTTTCTGGTCGCTTTCCTGTGGCAATTGGGGCTGGTTCATCTGATTTCTCCTCTCATTATCCTAGGTTTAGACAGCTCTCCTTTAAGTGCTTTAAACCATAAGAATTTGGTCCTGGTGTGTCAATGCCAGAAATCTAAGGGGCGTTGCCGCAGCACTTCTTATATTTGCGGCCGCTTCCGCAAGGGCAGGGATCGTTGCGTCCGGCGGTTTTGAACTGCTTTTGCCGGTCGGTCTCCGCAAGGTAAGCCATGATCCCGGCCGCCTCACCGCCCCCGCGGACCATCTGGGCCATGATGCGCATCAATGGGTCCATGTGGCTGAAAATACGCCGGTAGGCCGTACACAAATAACTCAGTCCCGGCTCCCCGTCCGGTGTTCGCCGGAAGCGATGCTTGGGGCAGTCCCCGTGGCAAGCAAACAGCACGCTGCATTCGCGGCAGTACGGGGTCAACGCCGATTGCTTGAAACGGTTGAAGCGCCGCTTTCGCTCCGATGCGATCATTTCCTTCAGCGGTTTTTCGAAAATGTTGCCGAGCCTGTATTGGGGGTAGACATAGTGGTCGCAGGTGTAGAGGTCACCGTTGTGTTCCAGCAGTCCCGAGTGCCCGCAGGTCGGGGCAAACTGGCACAACCCGGAACCCGAGCCCATCCAGTTGCCCAGGGCGACATCAAAGAACTGCACGAAAACCCTGCCGACATCCTGCCGAACCCATTCGTCGAAAATCTGCACGTAGAATTCACCAAACCGCCGGGGTGTAACGCTCCACGACTTTAGCGGCGGTCCGGCGCCGGCCTCGGCAGCGGGCGGCATATCCAGGTTCATGCCAAGGCCCTTGGCGGTTTTGCCGGGACTGCGCTCGACCAGGGGAATAAATTGGATGAAGCCTTCGCTGATTTCCTTGAGAAAGCGGTAGAGCTCGAGCGGGTGGCGCGAATTGGCGTCATTGACAACGGTCAGGGTGTTAAAGCGGGTGCCGTGTTTTATCAATAGGTCGACCGCCCCCATGACCCGCGCGAAAGAGGACCGCCCCTTGCGATCCACCCGGTAGCGGTCGTGAAGCCTTGCGGGACCGTCGATGCTCAGCCCCACCAGAAAATCGTTTGCCCTTAAAAATTCACACCACTTATCATCGATCAGGGTGCCGTTGGTCTGTATGGAGTTGGTCACACGTTTACCGGCGGCATATTTTTTCTGAAGCCCCACCGCTTCTTTAAAATAATCGACGCCCAAAAGGGTCGGCTCCCCTCCCTGCCAGGCAAAGTGGATCTCGGGAACATTCTGTGATTCAATATACTGGCGGATAGAATCTTCGAGCACCTCGCCGGACATGCGGTGGGACACTTTCGCGTCGAACAGATTTTTTTTCTCCAGGTAAAAGCAGTACCTGCAGTCCAGGTTGCAGTCGGGCCCCATCGGTTTGGCGATGACGGCATATGGCAGATTCGGTTGCTCCATTGTGTCGGCCGGCTCCCGGGATGTGTTTTCGATCTCTATTATCACATTTTGAGCTAAATTTAACCCTAAATGGTCACAGGACCTGCCGGGATAACCGGCCGGTATAAACAATTTGATTTTTCAACCCTCTTTCTATAAAACAAATTGTATGAATTTCATTCACCTCAAAGCGTTTTACGCGATTGTTAAAAACGCCAGTTTTACACGGGCGGCGAAAGAGCTCCACGTTTCTCAGCCGACACTTAGCATGCAGTTGCAAAGCCTGGAGAAATATTGCGCCCACCCCCTGCTTAAACGAACCAAAAAAGCATTGGAACTCACCCAAGAGGGAGAAATTCTCTACGCCTATGCCAAACGGCTTTTCGATCTCGCCGAAGAGATCGAAAAGGCCATCCAGGATTTCGACACCCTCCAGGCCTCGCAGATGAGCGTCGGTTCCACCCAGCTTTTTGCCCACTATATCCTTCCGGGAATCATCCTCAAGCTGAAAGAGGCTTTCCCGGAATTGAAGATTCAGCTAAACACCGGACTTTCGAGGGAAATTCTCAACAAGGTGGTCAATTTCGAATATCATGTCGGGATCGTCGGCCGGATCGCCTACCCGGAAAACATCATCTTCAAACAGATTTCGAAACAAAAACTCTGCTTTATCACGACCGAAAAGATGAAACAGCGCATTCATCTGAAAGATTTGTCCAACTATCCCATTATTCTAAGAGAGGACGGCTCCGCAACCCGCGAATATATCATCAACGAGTTCGCCCGCCGGGATATCGCCATGGATAATCACATCAGCTCCCAAAATCCAGCGGCGATCAAACGCATGGTCGAACTCGGCATGGGCGGGGCCTTCTTCCCGGAGTACGCCATCGAGGAGGACATCCGCGAGGGAAAATTCAGCCAGATCGAAGTGGCCGAAGACCTGCACCTATCCATCGACCTGATCTATCTGCTCGAACGAAAGAAGCTGAAAGCGATCCAGGACCTCGTCTCCGCGGTTACCCAGGCTTCCTTCCTTCAAAGCTAACTCACCCCCACCCGACAATTTATCAAAGAGCAATATAAATTTCATTTATCATAGAATCAATAATATACGGTTTGTTGCTGGAATCGACATTTTTAGAGCGCCAGCGATAATGAATGCTTCTTATTTCATGAATGGAATTTTACTCACGCTCAGCCGGTGATCTTGGCCTGATGGTATGCTA
>Ga0056128_1002867_pt1 | contig 20764 bp, 12 predicted proteins | sample WorMetLIZISLAND2_FD_71113 | JGI IMG/M metagenome (GOLD analysis project Ga0056128, IMG submission 71113) | Marine gutless worms symbiont microbial communities from Max Planck institute for Marine Microbiology, Germany - Olavius geniculatus... ... | reverse complement strand
AAGCCTATAGCAGTTCCTGTTCGCAAACTGTCAGTCTGTCTCCAGCCATTTCGTCGCAGTTCATTCTTGGAGTGTGCGCTGCAGCCGAAGATCGCAAAAAAATCAATAAAACCCCTTCTTTTGGAAGTTCAGGGTCTTTCAAAGTCATCGATGTTGATACGATTGAAAAGCTCGTAATTTGTATTTTTTGTGATAGGCAGCATGCCCATGACTATCTGCAACCGTTTTCACGAAAGACTGGCAAACAACGGTAAAATAACGACGTTTACGGGGGTACCGCTCTTTGATTCTCTCGAGCGCAGGTTTCCTTGAACAGAGAAAACCGAGACTTGGACCGTCGAAATCTACGTTCAATGCTGAAAAATTCTTATGCAGCTTCTCCATGTCTGTCTCAATTGGTTTCGGCGCAATTCGCTCTTGAAATGTGTCTCGCAGTTCGAAATTGCCAAAAATCCATAGAACCCTTATTTTGGCGTTGAAGGTCATTAAATTTGGCGCCAATTGAGAGCCAGTGTACGACTTCCTATTAGTGATTAACGTAGGTTCTATCTCGCATTGTTATTGAGGTACAGCGACTTCTTGGCCAAAAATCGCAAATTTTTCCCACCCCCTCTCATTAAGCGCCCTCTTTCGAGGAGACCCCCTTCGAATTTGTGGAGAAGCTTTACGGTTTCTAAAACTAGAGTCGTCCAAGTAGCCGACTGTGAAGATTTGGTGATCTTAGCTTGCACCGTTTTTGACTGATCCACCCGTGTGACAGACAGACAGACGAACAGACAGAATTGCGGTGGCTAAGACGCGCTACAGCAGTAGCTGCTTTAGCGCGTAAAAAATAAATCCGCGTATTTTTGCGAATTTTTAAAGGATGTGCGTAAACGAATTTGAGTAAATTAAAAAGCGGTTAAATACGTAGCCTAATTTTTTTACGAATTTCAAAATGGCGAGTCACGAATTCTCAGTCTGTGAATCACATAGAGGTAAATCATACCGATTTCCCCTTCGGCGAATTTAACATCTATCACGGGAGACGTCGTTATCGGGGCCCGAAGCGGTGCCGAATCGGTTACCCATAGCAATGCGTGGTGGGTCCTGTTGGACGAAGGGTTGCTACCGGGCGATGCCAATTTCGGTAGAGAGGCAAAGACACAAGCGAATCTTCGGGACTTCGATGGAAATGTCAAGTGACGAAGCTAAGCTTCGATCCTACGAGAACGCTAAAAGACGAAGCTGGTCTTCGTTCGGACGGGGTGACGAAGAAGTCTTCGTTCTGCTATCGGGAAGCCTAATGGCGAAGCTAAGCTTCGGTGTTTTGCTTAGTCCTACGATAATCCTAGGACTTCGGTTCCGTGGCAATGGCGTGGTGAGCGGTACGACGGTACGAGCTCTCGTACTGGGTCGCTTCGGCCCCGAAAACTAGAAATTTGAGCTAATGCTCACAAGACGCGCGAAAGCCTATAGCAGTTTCTGTTTGCAAGCTTTCAGTCTATCTCCAGCCATTTTGTCGCAGTTCATTCTTGGAGTGTGCGCTACAGCCGAATATCGCAAAAATCAATAAAACCCTTTATTTTGGAAGTTCAGGGTCTTTCAAATTCATCGACGTTGATACGACTAAAAAGCTCGTCACTAGTGCTTGTTGTGATCGGCAGCCTGCGACACACATTTCATGAGCGAATTACGCCGCATATGAAATTTGCAGCATTATACTTGGATTTAAACAGTCCAAGTCCCGATGACTCTCTAGGTGCAAGTAGGCCTGTGCACGCGGGCGTCAAAGAGAGGTCCCTCCTCAAAAGTCATTTTACTGCTGTTAGCTCATCTAGCGTGAAAACGGTTACAGATAGCCTAGACAGACTAAATTGCTGCTTACAGTAACAAGAACTGCCAACGAGTTCTTGTGGGGTATCATCATTGGTGATGTTAAATCCTCAAAATAGGGGGTTTTCAGTGTTTGGATTGCCGGGGGTTGGGAGATTGAACCCCCCAACTGTTTTCTCAACCTCCCTAACACACTGTCAAATTATGTTCAGGGGGGTCAGCTACGTACTGTATACATACGATTTACATCACAATGTTCGGTCTCCGACCGTCGAAAAGTTCAACCCCCCCGGCTGATTTTTCACAATTCAAACACTGGGGGGTTTTACTGATTTTTTTGCTATTTTCGGCTGCGGCGCACACTTCAAGAATGAATTGCGACGAAATGGCTAGATAGACCAAGACAATTTCAATATAGGATGTCGCGCGTCTCGTGAGCATTAGCTCAAACGTCTTGTTTTAGTTCAAGACGTTACACTTAATCGTCAAGATGAAAGTTAAAGTGGCGCTGCTGTAGGCTGACGACCACACAATATGTCGGCACTGGGAACATGAAATGAGAGAACTGTAGGGTTTAGTGTACATTGTGATAACTAAGAGAAAGAAACTGAGAACAGAATCTAAGAGACTTGAGGCACACTGCGTGCGGAAGTAGAGAAGAAAGCAAAATCAATAAGTCAAGTTATACCATCTCGAGCTGTTGCAGTTCTTTGGCGATGAACGAACTTGTCTTGAACTGATGTCGTCGCCGGCGTTTTACTAACAAACAAGTCGTGATTACAACTGCCATGACGGCCATGCCCACCAGTGCGCCCACCAGTAGAATCGCTTCAGTTAAACCTGACATATTAATACATACCCCTGTTATACTCACAGGCCTATATACGTACTTACGTACACAGAATTTACAGCGGTATCAAAATCTATTGCAACAACTGTGACAATCTGCACCAGCAGCAACAAGGCCTATTGCTGTTGCCACGTAACAACAACTGCAGTCACGATGTGTAACACAGTTATGCGGTCGTCTTACAGATTGTCCCGTCCGTCTGTCCGTCCATACATCCTGCCTGTACCGTACAAGCTGATAAATCCTAATTCAAAAACAAAGGCGTAGAAAAAAACCATAATGGGCGTGAGTGTTTCCCATAGGAGTGTCTGCAGGCAGGCATGTTTCGAGGTTCACCAGTAATAGGGTGTTCACACGATCCAGCAAACGTCCAGCATTACGGTTGCTGGACGTTTGCTGGATCGTGTAAACACCCCATAAGTAAGTAAGTGGCTAAGTGGGTAGGTAGATAATTTACATGGCGTGTTAGGCCTAAATGTAGAAATACCTCGACGAGCAACGTGCATGCTAGTAAAAGCTATAAAAAAGGTCAGTGGCGGATTTAGGCTTCAGCAAATGGAGGAAGCGTCATCGCGCCTCCCCTCTACCCCTCTTCTGTTTTCCTCTGTTTTTCTCTTTTTCCTTTTTTCCCTTCCCGTTCTTCCTTTTCTTTTCCCCCCTCCCCTTAGACATAGGACCGAGTGACGGACCCCTCGAATCTAACTAACTAGGGAGTCTGGGGAACACTGTGAGCTTCCCTAGTGGGGTATGGGGCGGAACCCCAGGCGAAATCGAATTTGGTGCATATTAGCCTTAAAATATAACATCTAGTGGCAATAATTTTAATCATTTTGCTGATATACGAACTTACGGTATTTAATTAGCAGTTTGGCAGAGCATATAAGTGTTTACTTATGCATAGAGTCTAAGGCCGGGCGCGCAAGTCTGCCCCCCTTGGATCCGCCACTGAATGAAGTATAGATGTTTGAGATAGCGTCGCGTCTAAATGCCACACACCAGAGCTTATAGGAGAAGATAAAGTTTGGCTTTCCGCTGGCTCTCGGCATTTATCGGAGATGCGCACTGGGCCCATCATGATAGTCTCATCGCTGAGCGAAAGCTCAGCCCAAAGGTAAGGTAAGGTAAGGTAAGGTAATGTTCTCCTAGATAAGTGTAACGTGCGTGCCAATTTTCAGTTCAAAACATTAAATGTCAAGTTTTTGGAAGGTCAAACAAGTCAACAAAATGTAACATAACGGCATTATCTCGCGCAAACATGCCTTGCTTGTAGTAAGATGCTATGAAATCCAAAAGTAGATTGATTAGCAATTCAATAAACTAGCAAAGTTTCCGCCCTAAGGCGGGAAGATTCTTTAAGTGACCGTCATTCGCCAGATGGCCCCACGAAGCACTACACGCTGCGCTAAGCACTATGCTGATGGACGGCCGACAAGTCAATTCTCTCCCTTCAGGCTGCCCGTGGGGGAAGGTGATCAGGGGCAAGGTGGAGACCTAAGGACTCAAACGCCGGGGTTGGGGTCCGAGACCGTGCAACACAGAAGGCGCCAGAGGAGTAGGCCCTATGACAGACAGACGCACAGACAAGCAAACAGACAAACAAACTTTCCGTGAATTGTAGTAAAGTTGTATACAATACAATACAAAAAAGAATTTGCACTCAAAAACTGACAGACAAACTGTCAGTTTAATCTAGCACATAAACTAAAAAGAACTTATATGTTTTTTGAAGAAAAATGAAACGAGAGACACTGAGAATAGAAATAGGCCTAATGTTAAATGTAAAATTTTAAAAATCCAAAAAATGACTAAAATAAAAAAAACTAAAATAAGAAAGAAAAAACGGAAAAGCGTAAGAAATAAAATATAATAATGAAAAACTAAAACTCAGTTAAAAACTGAAATGAGAAAAATAAAAACCGTGAGCATGTCCGAATAGTCGTGAAGTCAGTCCGAGGTGTGCCAGATGTCTATGGAAGATAGGATTTGAGAAAAAGAAAAGTTTTGAGATTGCCGGCAGTGGGCCGACATGTTTCTGTAGTGTGATCTTACATCCTTCCTCGTCGCTGTAGTCGCTGACGCCGCAGTTCGGCAAGCCGTTACATCGCAGAGACTTGCTGATGCAGTAGCGCGGCAGAGGATTACACAGAACACGCGACGTGTCGATACAGTATTCTTCACCTCGACAATGAAACTCGTCACATATCTCCACTGTCACACACAGGGGAACGCGGATCAAAACGTCGACTAAGTACAAACACAAGTTAACAAAAAGTAAAACAAGTACAGTGGCTAATGTGGTTCGTGTAGCCTATGTGCAACAAAACTATACATGTAGGCCATATTTAAGTCAACTGTAGGCCTAATAACCTACAACAACTTGTTAGTAAGACGTAGGGCCTATTGCTATATGTGTAGCCGGCAATACAGTAGGCCTACAAGCTATTCTGCAAATTTCCTGTTGTAACAAGAAACGATCTTTGAAAGTAACCGATGTTTAGCAAACATGCAGAGTTTGGTTTCTTGTTTTTATGACTCACATTGTAATACATTCATAATATAGGCTTAGTCGTAATGACTGTATATAATTATTTATGGTGTCATGGCTTGTTTATAGCATAAAACACCGTCAGTGATCACAAAACAAATTTATGGTTATTAAACGTAAAAAAACAAATAACAAAATCAATTTGCCATTGTTGTTTACTTTCATAGTTGCCGGAGCCGTCGGGCACCCGTTGTGGAATCCAGACCGCTGTCCATATTACTCGAAATCCGGTGCTTGAATATTCGTTCTGGTTTTCAGACTGAAATCTGTCAACACGCGCAATTTACTACTCAACTCGACATACGATAAGATCGTCGTGAAATGTAGTCGGCTTCAGAGTACTGAAAGTTACGTAAACTTAGGCCTACTAAGCTTATTCCAGTAAAACCGACTATAGGCTTATTTCACTAGGTAGTGTAGCATCGCGTTTGGGGTGCGATGGAATATTTAACGACCACTTAATTGTAGATTCACTGCTGACTAGGGCTTGTCTCACTTGGTCACTCAATCACTAGACTGCTTGAACGGCGATGGATCGTTGCGCCTTTCAGACTTTTCGATCACCGGCCATGTTCCAGCCGGCATCTGCAGTGAGCCCGACGTCGACCTCCAGCTGGCGAATCCACGTAGGCCAGTCAAGGACGACCTCGCGGACGTTTCCAGTCCGGCCTGTCATTGGGTCGGTGACTTGCACAGGTGTTGACCGCCAGAGTATATCGACGAAAACATTTTGAAAATGGGCCAGAAGACCCATTTCATATAGTCATGATAAGAACCTAAAAGCTTACTTTTTATCAAGGCCCTCTGTATATATAGAGGCCTATACGCAGTAATGAAAAAGTACAGTACAATACAATACGACCTGAGAACGACTCGGAACGTTTTCGACTTGAACTCGCGATTATCATCAGTCAGTTGACACATCTTGACGTCTGGAGTGTGATCTGCGCTGGCAAAGCCGTTGTACACCGCCACGTACGCCGACGTACAATGAACTGAGACGCAAGCAACAACAGCCACTGCAGCTACGGCCGTCGTTTATCATTAATCGTTATAATAATATATATATGTAAAAAAAACTTACCAGTTTACAACTGTGTGTAAGGACGATGTGATGATACCAGTCCTCTAAAACAGCAAAAATCATTTGGGTAACCTTAGATGGGGTTACGCATATTGCGTCCTTACAAGCTGACGTCAGAGAGCGTGTCGTTGTGCCACGGCGTAAGGCGTTGTCCAGAGTTTGGCATCTTCAAACGAATATATCTCACACTTCGGGCTTATCGGTCTGTCACAGTCTCAAAGATAAAACTCGTAAACCCACTATCTTTGACGCCGCACATCTCTATAACCGTGCAAAATAGACGCATGGTCATCATTGATCACGAAATAGGAAACCACGTATGCCGAGTCCATTGGTCGCGTGGCTTTCGATCAAAGTCTTACCAAAACTTGACTTCACCCAATGTCACTTATCTTGTGTTGCTATAGACGTAAGCGAATCTTGTTGTCAGACAGCGTGTCTGTAGGTGTCTGCATCTCTAAGTTCGCTGTCTGTCTGTCCCGAGTCTGTCCGCAAAATTGTGATCGCTAGTAGTCGCAAACCACGTCGCCTACCGGCTTATTTTTCTTTTTTCTTGCAAATTGCCGACAGAAAGGATGAACAAAGAATTGCGTAAGACTTGAACTAGAGAATGGCCGAAATCTTTTGTGGACTACTATTAATTAATTTATCGATCAATCAGTGAGTCATTCTCATAAACTGCACACACAAAAAAATAAACCACTGACCATCGTGTCCGAGATCGAAGTGTATGAAGTTGAGAACGATGTTCATGAACTGTTCGACACGTATCGTCCAGACGCAGTGTACGTTGCTGGCGTAAGGTCGTGGGAATGCCGGTGTTGTGATTTCACCCCCGGCACCGGTTGGGAACTCGTCACCGCACACGTCGGGCGTCGTGTCAGCAAATGAAGGCCAGCCTGCAGAACACACGAAATAATCGATACAGGAAAATAGCAGTGCAGTGTAGTATAATAAGTTATCAGTTAGAAATGGTCAAGCGAGCAGTGCGAGTTAAATACCACTTTAGACAGTGTGGTATCGAACATAGGCCTTACACCACACTTAGATGGCCTAGACTACATCGTCATTTGCTTTATGACGAACGACTATGCAGCCAAAAATGTGAAAAAGAGCAGTGCAAGCCAAGTGTGGTGTAATTTTTTTCTAGACTTTTGCAGTTTGTATAGTTTTTATGCGAAGCCACAGAGGGTGTAAGACATTTCTCTCTTGGACATGTTTCCCCCCGGACGTTTCCTCCTCTGTATACTGTTAAGCTACATGAGAATCGATCGAGCGCTAGATAGTGGCATAATTTTCAGTGTCGGCATAGTGAAAAAATGCAGCAAACATCAAACACTCTTGTGCTGTCATTAATAGGCCTAAATAATACGTCAGACAAATAGCAAGTCTCAAGAAGTCTCAATTCTCAACTTCTCAAGAAACAGCTGCGGACGGCGACGTCAAAGTGCCACTCAAAGCGCAGTGTTTGCCATAGCAAGGAGAGTGTCTGCAATCTATCGAATTTTGCTTTCTTTACGTAGCCTAGGTAAAAAATATGTGCGTACTACTTCTACTCTCCTGGTTCAGTCTGTAGTTCTGTATCGAGTTGAGTTCAATCGCCTCGTGGACGCGTAGGCCTACATCCCTAATTGCTGTTAATTGTTGCGCCCTGCCTACTAAGACTCATTGTGTTAGAAAAATACTCAACGGCGACGAGACTTCAAAGGCGGTGTTGCTTTTGGTGTTGCAAAAAAATATCTGCTTAGGACTGGCGCTGACTCTGATAATTGTGTTGTTACTGGCCTATGGGGGAAACGTCCTAGGCACTCGAAAAGCAGGGGGAACGTCCGGGCGGGTGAAATGTCCGAGGGGAGAAACGTCCGCATTGACAGGCCCATGGGGGGAAATGTCCAGTTCCCGCCACAGAATGGCCGGAAATGCAATACACGTTTTTGCTAGTTTGTAGGGCACGTTCTGCATAGTTAATTGCCTGTCGCTTCCAGTCTTTTTTACTCGGTTTATTTCATTGCGGTACTGTTTGAACCAGGCGTGTCAGACGCAGGTAGACTGCGCCTGAAATGAAGCTTCCAATAAAGTGTCGTCTCTTTGGCATAGAACGGAAGCTTGACCGACGGCCATGTTTTACACAAGATAACAGCAGACAACAGTGCAGTGCAGCTGCTCCTTTCTATACATACAGGATGGGCCAAAAAAGTAAGTTACTGTACTTTTTTTATATCTTCGCTAAATATTGACCTATTTTCACAATTTTTTTTATTAGTAGACTTCGGAAGAAATTTGCTACTCAGTGGCATGCACATCACACTTATTATGTCGCTACTCTACCTTGTAAAATATAAATATCCAAAAACGTACAATATCTACAAATATATGGTCAAGTAGTAAATTTTTTTAGTATTTAAGTAAAATGTTCCATATAAGTTATAATAAGTGTCAAAAAAGTTTAAGTGTAGTTACGAAGTAAGTTTTCATTTTTCAACAAATAGTGTGCAACTTGTAGAGTCGCACAATTGAAATACATTGCTCTGTATGCTGATGCAACTAACTGAGCAAAATCGACCGTAGGCGACCGTGAAATTAGTGAGTTAAATCACTGTCTGAAGTGTAACAGTTTAAGTTCGTCACTCTAACACTCAGTTAAGTATGATAAAGTATCCCACCCAAGACAGTGTACACTTTCTAGTGCTTTAAAATACTGAAAAGTACTTTGGAACTCGTTTACTTCAAAGCTGATTATATTTTGCAAAGTAGCGTAGCGACACATTAGCGATATGATGACATCTTTAAGGACCCTGAGCTGCAAATTCATGTTGCAGAGTTGGTGACAGTATTTCGAAAAAAGTCAATATTTGATGCATTCGTGGCGCGAAAATAGGATATTTGTTGTTATTGGCACTATAAAATTATATTACGCTATCTACTTACGTTCGTCGAGGAATTCATATCGTCCGAAGAAGCCTCGCCTCGAGCCAGCGTAGTCAGACTTGAAGACTATCTCGAGACGACGATGAATGGAAAGGATCGGCTCAGGAAGCTCATCACCGCACAGGCGAGCTTCCAGGTTCATCATGTTGTCCATGTCGATTGTAAACACGTCCATGTAGTCAAAGAGACAGCTATAGACACACACAATCGTCATGCAGTCGTTTTAACACAAATTATTATCTCATCATGCTTATTTTTAAATATGACATTCGTTCGTTATTCCTGGCTCGGCTTACCTTGGCTTCTCGTTTCTTTCTGTCACGATGCTGCGCTGAAACTATGTCCGTTATAATCGTGTTACTTTTTTCTTTGCCTATTTGTCAATAAATACGGTAGGCCTATTCAAAAACTTATCGCTGTACTAAAATGAAAATTTGCAATCTGACAAACTAAATTACTAAATAACTATTACTGACCTTGAAGGATGAACGTGCACAAAAGTATCCCAGTAAAGATAAAGTCCATATAATGTGGTACAAAGCTTTTCTACGCGACCATTCTATTTATAGGCCGAAAAACTTGTCTTGCCAGTCCGTTTGTCTGTCCGTCTATCTGTCAGTCTGTCTATCCCGCACAGGCTTTTACTTGAAAAACAAAAGAACGTAAAGCCATAATTGGTGTGAATGTCTCCCATGGTAGCAGTAACCAATGTGAGAATTTTTAATTTTCAGCTCAAAAATTCGAAAGTCAAGATTAGGGTTAAGGTTAGGTTGCGCAGGTCTAGGCCGATGGCCGCACAATAGCCTATGTCGCACTGGGTCGACACATTTTGTTAGTTTTTGATGCGCTACAGCTATGCTGTAGGCGTCCATGGGCGTCTATGGCACGATTGTCGTCTGTCGCCCGTCAGTCTGTAACGGATGTATTGTGGCTAAACGGTGCGAGACAGAGCCTAGGTTGCTATCAATCACTAATAGAAAGTCGCATATTTGTTTTGAAATGACATGAAATCATTGACCCTAACGGAAACTGTATAGACTGTAGCGCGTCTTCCCTAGCAACAGCTGGGTTTTCTTGTATAAAGTTGTACATAACTGCAGAGAAACTGAACAAAACATTTTAGTCTGGGGTTAGTGCTGACGCCCCAATATTAGGACTAAAAGGTTAATCGGTTGTCGCAGACACAAATCATGAAAGACGGCGACGTGATATGTGACGCGGACTTTGTCGCAAAGTCGGCGTAATGGAATTTGGACTTTTCTATCCTCTGTGTAGAACTCACCCGGCATCAGTTCCAGGTTCGAGGTCGAAATGTTCGAACCAGATGCGGATGCGTTCGTCCGAGGTTCCTTGAAAGATGTAGCGACAGTAGACGTGCGTTGAGTATGGCTGTGGATAGCCGGGACTGCTGAATGTGCCAGACTCACCGTCCGAACTGTGGAACGTGAACTTACAAGCGCTTCCTGTATATATGTACACTGTGAGGCATAAAAAACACACACAAAAATTTATCGATCATAACATAAAGGCGGTTTACCGGATTTTAATAATTTTCGGTACAACTATTCTAGACACAACTTGCCAGCAAACGGTTATTCAAGTTTTTACCTCACCCAACATATGCTTCTGCACTACCTGGGAAAATTAAAACACACATAATCAGCATTAAAATAAACAAAAAATGCCAAAAAAACCATCCGTGACATTACTGATAGGAACTTGGAGAAGGATAGAGAAATTTTGATAATTTTTGGTATAAACATTTTTGACATAGCTGGCCATGAAATAGCTGTTCAAGTTCCCAGCTCACCTAACGTCTGTTGCTGCATTAGCTGGGGAAACAGAACAAGTGCAACATGAGATAAAAAAGAAAGAAAAACATCAGTAAATTTAATCATTACAGATACGTAACAGCTCCGATCACAGTCCATTCGACAGTATTTGCAGTGTTATGCAGCAGCAAGTTTATGGAACACTGTTCAAAAATATCAATAAACTCAAAAAGCGACTGGTTGAAGTCTGAAGCAGAAAATTATCAACACTGGTATCAACGAATGAAGAATGCATCTCCCTGTCTGTGTTTGCACAAATAACCGATATTTCGAATATTTACTGTCAGCAGTTGCACAACTAAACAATTCGATAAACTCTCAACCAAAGTGCAAGAAATTTGAAAAAATGTGCCAAATGTGCATTATTTTAATCAAATAATAATATTGCATTGAATAAAAATGTAATTGCTTGTTTTGTTTTCCTCAGGTAGTGCAGAAACAAATGTTGGGTAAGATGGGAAACTAAACAGCCATCAAATGGCCAGTTGTGTCATAAATATGTGTACCAAAAATTATTAAAATTGGATAACCCTTTTTCAAGTGATGGTAAAAAAATTGTGTGTTTTTATGCCTCACAGTGTAGATACAATAGTATGAAAAGTTTAGACACTGACTTTGCTCCAAACCCCCAGATTCTCTCACCAAGGTAGCTAGTTTAAATACCCACACTACGCGTGTTGTTATTATTCGGCCGTCCTGACAAGCCGCATTACAGGTTTTGCTTGCTGTCCGTCCGTTCGTTCGTCTGTTTGTCCCGGGCTCTCAACTCAAAAACGAACAGGCGCAGATTGGTGTCAACATTCCCCATGGCGGGAGTAGCTGCCGATGCGACAATTTTTAGTTCAAAGCCATGCCAACGATCAGCGTGGTTACCGTCAAGATTAGAGAATCTAGGCGGGCGTCTGCAAAATATGTCGGCCCTGGTTCGGTATATTCTTTTTGTTCTTCCAGTTGACGTTTGTGTACAAAGAGTTTTTAGCGGCAGTTGGCTAACATTTGTCTAACAAGAGAAAAAAACTCTCTTACCAGAATGGTGTCACTTTTTGGCCCACCTGTCCGCTTGTACAATGCGTGCTTTTAATGTGATAGCTGCAAGTTTCTTGTGAGCTTACACGTGTCTTGCATTGAGCAAGTCAGCGAAAGTACGAAAGTATTGTCGGACATTGGCTAACGATCGGCTCAATCGTTTGCGTCACGAGGCAATAAACAGTTGCTGTCGTTGTCTAAATCCGAGATGTCGACGTTAAAACCAATCTCGGGATGATAGGATTAAGCCAGCACAGATCTCAATGCAACGCTTTAAGCCGACCGCTGTTTACCGGCAACTAACAATTGAATTATAAGCCCAATGGTGCGTTTATGCACTTGTAGAGGTCATTCACACAGCATGTTATGTCTGTGGCGATCCCCGAATGTCGAACGATCTGCTGATGAAGTGTCGAGATTTCGGCTGCTCTGCGTATTACTGTACTGTCGGTCGTAGGTTACAGTGTTGGTAGCGTGCGTGTTTGTTGTGGTTGTCGTCCGTCTGTCCGTATGTCTGTCATGGATGTACTGTGGCTAAACGGTGGAAGATAGGGCCAAGGTTACTATTAATCACTAATAGGAAGTGGCATACGCTCTTTCAGGTGACATAAAAATCGTCGACCTTGGATGACATTAACGGTCAGTGACAACCAGTACGGTCGGCTCCACCTTAGCGACAGCTTGGCTTCTTGTATGAACACCTTGTATTAACACCCCGACTATGTATTGTAATGTATAATACACCATGGCCAACATTTAAATCACTCCCGGACTTCGTGACCGTCTCCTACGAAATTAAGTCAGCTTGTTGGCTAGTTTTTTTGACTCATGGTGGTACATTTAAGATAGAACAGTTGCAAAAATGTTTCGTGTAAGTTAACAGCGGGCCTAAGCCAGCAAGCAATTATCTGCAAAACAACAATAAGCAGGCCTTACACTGCTCAGTTGCTAAGCTAGCAATGGCGTGTTTGCGAAGCATAATGCAACATGCAGACAATCAAATGAATCGTTAACAAAAATTGATGCTCTGCTCCTATTACAAATTGCATTATTGGCATGACGTCACGTTTGATTTTGCACTGTAATTTGCAGACGATTATTAAAACACGTACGTTGATGAGGTTCGCACATTGTGCTATAAAAAATGAAACAATAAACAATAAAAAGTCGCCGTGGACTCTGTCCAGGCCGCAGAACGTGGTGCTACAAACTTGCAGAGAACTCGCATTCTGTTGCCGGAGTTCGCAGAAAATACACAACAGAGCAAATGGTTATTTCTTTTTCGTTGCGCACGTGCCAGTTGACTCCATAAAACTAACTAACATTTAAAAGCTCAGCCAAATAGTTTTCAGGCTTAAAATAGGTAACAGTCTAAGACCGTGGTCACATGCACGTAAAACAAACAAAAACATTTTACAAAATTGTTTTGCAACTGTTGTGTATTTTATTTTACACAATATATTCAAAATATATGCAAAACGTTCTTAAACATTCTAGCACGATTGCGCGCAGCTTGAAGTCAGAAAATGATAAAAATAAAATATGTCTTAAATAAACGTTTAATAGAACATTTTGTGCAATGTTTTAAAGTATTTATGAACAATGCGCACTGCTTAGAGACAAGATTAAATAAGCATTTTCCAAAAAAATAAACCCCGTTACATGTAAAACTTTTTTGCTGGACAAGCCGCTAAAACATTTTTCTGTGTTTCGATTTGAGCATTAATCAAAAATTCACTAAAGTTTACGAGCCCCTTAAAAGCAATAAAACCTATGTGTTATGTTGTCCGATGTTTACTCAAATTAGTAATTTTCACAAAATCTATACAAGATAGCAAAATGCCCTGTTCATACAAATATAACTCCGAATGACAGCGGAAAGCAATTACTCAAAATATTCACATTTTCTCACTATCTCTCACACATCAGGCTGGCGTGGTGCGGGTTTTCTGATTGCGAAAAGCACCAGATATAGGCTACAATATACACGGTGGCCCAAAAAGTACTTTGTCATCATCTGTAGATATTGGTGGTTTTCGGATTTTTATGTTTTACAAGTTAGTTTAGGGACAGGCGAAGACACTGGCAGTAAGAGACAAAGACGACTGGAAACTGGTGCATGGAAAACTCGGCTGAGGCGCACGGACAGACAGACAGACAGACAGACGGAGTTTCATCAGACGTAGCCTATCTCTTCCCTTCTCTCTCTCCCTCGCTGTGATGTGCGTGTGTGTTACAATAATCCGACAATAATATTGCCGTCTATCTGTCTCTCCGTTCCTTCCCGTGTGTGGTCGGACTGCTGCTGCTGATGATGATGATGATGATGATGAGCAAATGTCAACAGCATCGCGCAGATATTGAGCAAATAAGACTCGGCAATGACTGACTATACAGCTACTGCCGTTAGCAGTTCACGATCCTATGCTGCAAAATCGGCCACGGAAACTAAGCTACTGACTTTCATCATTTTAATGTCAAAAAATTAACGGGTTGGAAGAATATGAAAGGGAATTAGAAATTTGGTATTTTCTGTTTAACGGCTGCTGACCAATACAACAGTCAACAGCTACTGCGGAACCTGTGATATCTTGTAACTTTTTTCTAGAGTAACGCTAGATGACATTTTCGTGTCGTGAATCTGAGTGAGAGCTAGGCCTGTATCGTGTATTATGTTGTTTCGGCGTTAAAGAATGATGCTGGGTATATGTTGACTACAGTGCACATAGACGCTGGAAAGTGGATTACATGTCACCGTTTCACAGAGAAAGCATATCGTACGACGCGTGTTGAACGCCACATCTGATAAAATATGCACGATCAGACGTTGTAGGCTTATACTGTGTCGCTTATTATTGCTGTGACTATAGCGCTGCAGGTATAAACCGGTGTCGTCTGCGGACACTCTATCTCCAGTAGCAGTGGCATCGTGACAAAGGGTGAAAAGGCAATGGTCCCCTCCCCCCCAAAAAGCCTGCGGGACGATTTTATTTTCAGAGAAAGTTTCTTCCAAATGTACAAAAAATGGGGCTAAAAATCTTTCATTTTGGAAGAATGTTAAAGCAGATTAAAACTTAGAACACCCATAATCTGAACGGTCTGTCAAAAAACTACAACTTTTTGCTCCCCTCCCTTTTACTTTTTAAAATACTATGTCCCTGTCCACTAGAGCGCTTACTCGCTCGGCAGACGCACTATGAACAAACCATGCAGTGGGTCGGGGAGGCGGGAACAACGTTGTTTTCCACTTTTTTCAGGGAAGCAAGGCGTCCTCTTATTATTTACTAAAATCCATGTGAAAAATCGCAGTTTCGTTTGTTCACAATATATGGGCAACATAATTATGTTCTGTGTTTCTCTGACCGTAGTCATTTGTAGGCCTAAATTAATTTTATTTTAAATTTGTGTCTGTAGCTGAAACAAGTATACATTCAGATTTTAATGTATTACAGAGACGTTGTGTTTTTATTTCACTCACGGCGCCCTAAACTTAACATTATTGATTTATTGATTTATTGAGGGGCCTAATAATTTTATTGCGTTTTTATATACGTTACAGTTTCAAAAAACGCGCAAAACGCACAGAAAGTAAGGCAAAATTTGGCTTGAATCAGTGAGTTTCAAGCGTCCCTTCACTTATATCAGGACTACATCCCTGACTATGAACTATCTCTATTCAGCGCACGTATATGAGTGATAGTGACAGTATGCAGCGGTAGCATGGACAGTAATGGAATGTCTATGGGCTACAGCGACTGGCCGCATCATGACTGAAGACTACACAGATTGATTGACAGCAGTAAGCCCACTGTTCTTCTGCACAAGGCTACTGCCGCGAGTGCAAGCTGTCACAAAGAGAAGATACGTAAAACCCCGGCTCAAACTTAAATACTGCCCGCGGGTATCAAGCAGACAAAAAAGCATAAAACCATGTGATCTTGACTTTCAAATTCGGAATTGAAAGCTATAGAAGTTGTCGAGGTGATCGAGCAAAAGTTCATCATCTCAGTGCAGTGTTTCGTGAGTTATCGTGTTGACAGTAAAAAAAGAAGAAAATTTTAGCAACAACTAGAAAGCAGTCATAGCCCGCAGGTACCTCCGCCAAGGCAAACTGGCAAAGCTATTCGCCAGGTAGCGTCACCATCTTCGCTTTGCCAGCGGTTCCCTTATGCCCCCTTTAACGCAATGGTAACGAAAATTTCAAAGTAATCCAGAATCCAGGATTCATGCCGGATCACGCCCAAAATTGAATCACTGATAGATTATGCCATGCCCGACATACCCTCAAAATTTCAGAAAGATCCGTCCATAACTTTTTGAGTTATCTTGCTGACTCACAGACAGACAGACAGACAAACAAACAAAAACCGGCAAAAACATTACCTCCTTGGCGGAGGTAATGACAAAATGCCGTAGGTAGTAATTATCATTGTTCGGAGATACACTGCGATCAAATCACAGCTCATATAAGTACTGCGAACTCTCTTACCCACATCAGCGGTATCTATAGTACTGAAATTGTAAAACATGAAAACTGGCTGACAAAGACGCGACAACAAGCAATTGCTTTAAACGAAAAATTAATCATCTTAAAACTTACACATTGTGCATGTTTTATAAATATTAAAAAAATATAAATTCTAAGAAGAAGATACAGTACACCGTGTACTACTTACCAAGATGACAGAGAGCGAAGATGAGAGCAGCAAGTCGCCGCAGCTGGACGTCGTACATGACAGAAGGACACTCGCAGTGCTTCACAGCCACAGATCCTCAGTCACTGACCACCACCACCAGGGTCAAACTACGCTATCAGTAGCGGCGTGATGCGGCGACACGGTACAGCCATGGTCCTCTAATCTAGAAGGCTGTGGTACAGCGCAGACCGCAAGTTGTGGCCGACGGCGGACAAACAGAAAGTCACCGGTGACCGGTGCGCCCTGCAGCTGTAGCAACTGTGGTGACTACCAGCACGTGATGGGAGACGGCGACGCAATTTAACACGCTGATGAGTTTGACAAGCAGCTACAGCAGCAGCCGCAGCAGACGGCTGACTGCAGTGTCACGAGCACGTTCACCTGAAACGCAGAAGTACACGTAGGCCTACGCCGGGGTCACTGCAGGCGCCCGTTGCGACTTCACTGCTCGTCCGTCAAACATCACCGTTTTTAGTGTTTAACGTTTTCACAGTCATACGGACTAACGGCTTGTCAGTTGCGGCGCTCTTTCTTTTTCGCAATTCTGTCCACTTCGTTGTGGTCAATAAGCAAGTAAAGCAAGTAAGCGAAGTATTTGGGCAATGCAAGAAATTGGTGATCGGTACTGCCCCCTGGTAAATCATAAACAGTCAACTGCAAATCTTGGCTGGGATTCAAGTTTCAACCCAAATATCCTCTTCCCCTAAGAGGTTAGGACACCATCTGTACACAGTGTGTCGTTAGACCCCACAGGTGTACCTGCCAAATAGCATCTAAATCCGTCGGAACGGTTTAAACAAGGTGCACGAATGTGGCAGACGACAGACAGACGACAGACCACGCTACGGAGAAATCGGTAGCAATAGGCGAAATCGCTTGCGCTATAGCGATTTCGCCTAATAATAGACCGCGTTATGTTTTATGAAAAAAATGCACCAAAATTGGGTAATTGATTTTTTTGGCGGCAGCCTTGAAAAGCGTGTGTGTGGATTAGGATTAGGGGAACTGTGGAAACAAGAAATTTGAGCTAAGGCTCACGAAACGCGCGAAAGCCTATAGCAGTTCCTGTTCACAAACTGTCAGTCTATCTCCAGCTGTTTTCACGAAAGACTGGCCAACAACGGTAAAATAACGACTTTTACGGGGGTACCGCTATTTGATGCCCTCGTGCGCAAGTTTCCTTGAACCTAGAAAATCGAGACTTAGACCGTCGAAATCTACGTTCAATGTTAAAATTTCATACGCAGCTTGCCTATGTCTATCTCAATTGGTTTTAATGCAATTTGCTCTTGAAAAGTGTCTTGTTGCCCAAAATCGCCAAAAAAGTCTATAAAACCCCTTATTTTGTTGTTCAAGGTCATCCAAGGTTATTGAAATTGGTGGCAATCGAGAGCCAGTGTACGACTTCCTATTAGTGATTAATAGTAACCTAGGCCCTATCTTGCACCGTTACTGAGATACAACAACTTATTGGCCAAAAAATCGCAAATTTCGCCCACCCCCGTCATTTAGCGCCCTCGTTCGGAACGACCCCCTTTGAATTTATGGAAAAGCTTTACGGTTCCTAAAACTAGAGTCTGCCAGGCAGCCGATGGTGAAGATTTGGTGATCTTAGCTTGCACCGTTTTTGACTAATTCACCGGTGTGACAGGCAGACGGACGGACGGACAAACGGACAGACAGACAGACAGACAGAATTGCGATTGCAGTAGCTGCTTTCGCGCGTAAAAACTGACAAAGAGCAAGTAAATGAAAAAAAAACGGCACTGGTTTAAACTCACACCGAGACGAAACGACGATAGCGTTGCCAAGCAAGCGCTAGGCCTACAGTGGACTCCACAAGACTGCAGAAAAAGAGAAGCGCCAAAGAATACATGTTAAAATCATTTGGAGACAGATATGTGGACAACATGTTTCAAATACCTCTGAAGAAAGATAGAGGGACAGCGTAAGGCAGAGATGGATGGAAAAAGTGGTCTGTGGCCTATGTTCCACTGACAGCGACAAGGCATAAGCGAATAAATAAGTAAGCAAGTATGGATCGGGTGACGGAAAACGTTACACGTAGATATAGCGCTATGATAGTGTCACACAAGTGTGACTGTGCCACAGTGTAGGCCTAGGCTTATCTGAGGTCGTGATAGGCGCCTTTCAGTGTATCAAATATTCATTAGTCATTAGTCTCTCACTCTGGTCTCGTCTATGGCTAGCATTATCCACCATCACTTATAAACACTTAGCATCTCCTCACCAGCTGAGATATGCTGCCGCCGCTACCGATGACTTTCTATGATAAATCATAATCACCACTCACAGCGCATGTAACACGTTTCCGCGACCGGAAGCTCGGGAAAATTGCATCACGGGTAACTTCGTAAGCCGACAGTTCGTCGTCTGTCTGTCTATCTATAGCGGAATGCTGACAAACTTGCGCCAACAGCCCTTGTTTCCTATGACGAAACCCTCTCCTTTATGCCGTACTTTCGTACTTTTCTGCAACTTCCCAGTTCATTTGAGACAAGTCAAGATAGCCAGCATTGACTCTGAACAGTTCGAACGGCTACTAAAGGCATAGCCTACTTTTTTTTCAGTGTTGAGATCGCCGCTTATTGCGACCAAATGTCGGATTTGCGCTTTTCAAGTTCTGCAGCAGCATTGAAAGAACGTGAGAAAATTCGAGCAACAGTGAGTACAGCTAGACTAGAAGCATCGGCGGGTATATAGTTGAGCGAAGTTATTTATAGGTAGAGACTGACAAACGCGCATACAAGCCGCCCTACTAGTCAGCCAGGCGTGTCTCCATATATCTCAGCTATGACATTGCGCTGTCTCTATAGCCACCCGTAATTCATAGCCATCTCTTCACCTTTTCGCTATTTCGTGGCTCCTACCTTTAGGCAGGCGACAACTCGCTAATTTACTAAACACTTAAACCACAGACCAAAATTTTTAAACACTTCAGTCTGAGTCGTTTAACGTGCATATTGTATACTAATAATATCATACAAAATCGCGCTTCATAATCATAGGCTTTGTTAACTATAGTCGAATGTGTAAATTTTCTATCCATAGACTATAGTGCCAAATATAGAATTTTCGAAATTAAAATTTTGCTATGTTTACAACCAACAGTTACAAAATGGTTCATTATTTTTTACGTAAAAAATGAAAACTGGTAAGCAAATATACACACAGCGCGATGCACTGGCTCCGTATCCGTGGTCTGGCAGTGTAAGCTGGCGTCTGGCTGAGGGCTAAGAAAACGGAAATCAGCCCCGTCCTATCTAGACACATAATTTCACACAAGAGTCTCTCGCTTTATCAGTAAATACGGTTGAGCGTAGACATCGTGCAGTGTACCTACGACAGCTGAGCTCGTTGCCGTTTTTTACGATTAAGCGCAGTGCTGTCTAGCGTGCGACTGAGACAAGATGGGTGAGACACGCAACGCTGACGCCATAGCAGCAGGTATAGGGCCTTCAGTCGCCTCCCCTATACATAACAAAGCTTACAGCACTGTCGTAGTCGTTGTCGTCGTCGACGAAGGCGCCTACGAGCTATCGGCGCCGACTCATACCATTCAGTTACGCCCTAGCTGCTGCACTCTATCTGTACGTGACGTCATGATGTCGTGATAAACCGGGCGCTAACTCTAACGTTGCAAATATTAGGCCTACCACACTCACAGTAAAATTAATTCGCACAACGACAACAGCAGCTATAATGAAAGCTATGGTAATAATACAATCTACAAACAGTTTTGATATCAAATAATGTATTAATAAAAACGTTACTTTTTATGCTGTTCGAGAAATTAGTATTATGTGCTGTCAGTTTGCCGATACTGTACCACTGCATATATTGCAATTTTTATTCTCCCATTTAAAAGGGGAGGGGCAACTGTTTCCCTGTTACCCCTTCTGCTACAACCAGCTGCGTCGTGCGCAATGGAAGGATGCTAATATCGTGACCATCTACAAACGCAAA
>Ga0056128_1002865_pt1 | contig 20777 bp, 11 predicted proteins | sample WorMetLIZISLAND2_FD_71113 | JGI IMG/M metagenome (GOLD analysis project Ga0056128, IMG submission 71113) | Marine gutless worms symbiont microbial communities from Max Planck institute for Marine Microbiology, Germany - Olavius geniculatus... ... | reverse complement strand
ATCTAAAGTCGTGTTCGTTGGCAAGAAGAGGTTGTTCACGACGGGATTTTCGCGCATGAGTGAACGCCAGTTTGCACTCTGGGACAGCGTATGTTTTTTTAAATTTGATATTTGTCACTAGTGCTCAAAAATGAGTTTGTTGATCATTCTTGCAAATAAGCACAACTAGTGTCACGGTAATTGATCTGTGAGTTTACTCGTGTGCATACCAGAGATGTGTGGACTGCGGACGCGTCAGTTTGCAGATCCAGATTTGCAGGATTTTTTTGCGGATGCGGACTGACATGGATCTTGTTTTGTGACGAGTGTATTTTTTTCCTAATAAAATTTAAAAACAGATAGAAGTGGTGTGTGTTGAGACGTGCATAGCACGGTAGCACTGGTACCAGTAAATTGTAATCTGCTATAGGCCTAGGTGCGTAGTGGCCTACCTTACGTATTAATGACTAGAGGCAGGCCTATTTAGTGCAGATGCCGACGGACGCAGATCCAATATTTCTCTCTTGTTGTGGACACGGACTGACAGCAGATCCTTGGTCAAAATCTGCAGACTGATGCGGACTTAAAAATTTCAGGATCCGCACATTTCTGGTGCATACACATTAACATCTTTTTGTTTTGCTGGCCTATAAGGAGTTAATTCAGGTTCGGGTAGTCATAGAATCCCAACAGAACATCTGGAGATTGTTTTTGTGCACCACGCTGTAACTTAACCAACATCATCACATCACTGCATGAGAGCTAGAGTTAATTAGCACATATTCACTTGCTACATTTACCCCGAAATACCGATGCAACAGTTGCGGTATGCTTCAAACCATTTATAAGGATGTAACTGACCAAATAGCAATAAAATTAATGATGTCTTTTTTGTTCTTTGTGGGAAAGTCGTCTCAGAGCTATGGAATGGCTGTCTTGCGTGGTCAGTGATTACACTGTGTTACCTGCCAGTTGACACAGGTGAACGTGCCCCACTTTTTTCCAGTCAGGCAGACTAGTACTCGATCGGTCCACCCCGGAGGGATAGAAGGCTGAGTTGGTAATAAAATGTTTTGTGTATTGTAGGATAACTTAAGCAAGCCGCTGCAGTCAGAAGATGTCGATGCTTCAAGCGGAATTCTTATGCCATACTATGATTTTGACACCAAAGTCATGTTTTTAGCTGGAAAGGTATTTGTTGTATTGTCATTTTATGGTTATTGAAATTTATTACCATTTTCTGGCTTTTGGTTTTTAGAAGTTTTATCTGTTGCTGACAGTCTGTGTAGTTAGTAAATTCATTCATTCATTGATTTATTTTAATCAGACCACTTGATCACAGGCTTAACTGTACCATATTGTGTGCATAAACATTGTGTAATACGCATATTACATTAGTATATAAATATAACCGATTATTACAAAAGAATTGAGATGTTAATACATGGTTCCCACTGGTCCTGAAAAATCCTGAAATTGGACATGGGTGCTGAGCAAGTCATGAAAAAGTCCTGATTTTTGCTAGTGTTATCCTGAAAAACCAAGACTCTGAATTTGTAATTTTTTTTCCAGTAACATTTGTGCTTAATTACTGGAATTGCTTATGTGTTTCACACAAACTAAACACAAACTGAACAACCAATGTAACACGAGTGACATTGTGACAATGTAAGTAGCACTAAGTTCTGATTTTAGAGACGTTTTTTATATAAATATCATGTGCTTGATTGACATACGTCATTAATCTGTCAGGTAATACTTCATGTATCATGTTTTCTCACTAAAATAACTCAGGTGCTTGTAGTTTTGCTAAGTGCATCGATGGGCTTTTCTTGTTTTTATGGTACTGAAAAAGTCCTGAATTTTGATTCTGTCATTTGAGTGGGAACCCTGTTTATAGAGAGAAGACTTTGTGTAGAGATGCAGCAGCACTGGAGCCGATGCACATACGGTCTAACTGCTTAACTGCTTAAGCTGCTGCACACTACTCCGCAGTCTTGCTGATTCAACGGGTTTGCAATGTGAAGTTGTTTGTGGCAGGGTGATGGCAACATTCGCTATTACGAGCTCACTGATTATCAGCCATATGTTCACTTCCTGTGTCAGTACCAGTCTGGTTCACCACAGAGAGGACTTGGTTAGTTTACAGCTAGCAGTTACCTTGCATTTCAACATACCATCATTCTTCTCTCTTTCCACCTGCAGTAGCTTCCTGATCAACATTTAAAGTTTTGGCAAATATGGCAAACAACTATCTGTCCATATTGTGCAAATTACACACATTTTTGATGACATTAATTACCATTTCATCACTCAAAGGTGGGGAGACCTGCTCACAACACAAACGTCTTGAGTGCCATTTTAGGGCGTCAGAAGGATCTAGTAAAAAAGTGCATTTTTAGTGTGTTTTTTTCCTGAAAAATTTGAGTATTTGAATGTGAGCAGCACAAAGAAAGCCCTATGTATGAGCTGCATACTCTGAGGGCCGATTTATTCATGTCCAAGTTAACTTCTAGGTTACCTAACCTAGGTTATCTTGGTTGCAAGGTTAAGTTCAGAGTTAACCTTTGTCGCATTTATTCACGAAAAAACTAACCAGAGTTTGCTAATCCGCGAGTTAAACCGCGTCCATATAACCACGCCATGAATCAAGCATTTCGATTGGCAGTAGTAGTCACGTGGCTGTTCATTTACGGCCCACTATAGGCTTATGAACTAAATGGCATGTCTATGGGTAGTAGAGCATATTTAAATTGCAATTAATGTGCAGTGTATTCCAACAGGATGCAATAAATGCAATACAACACATCGTAGCAACTGCGAAAATTACAATTTTAATACATAATCATGATTACGATTATTGCAAGAATTTTTAATATTGTCAGCTTTACTGCGCATCCCCCCTATGTAAAAGTCGACTATTCTGCGTGAGGCATGCCGCGAGGTCAAGGTCACTGGCGCAGACAACATTTTCATTCACAGCAACATGGCGAATTGCTGTCTATAATGATAGAATTCACTACACAAAACATTGTCACGATTCTTTGTCCTGTGGTTCATCGATCTGCGACTGTGAAAGGTTTGCAGATGTTGTTATTTACACGAGTCACCTTCGATCTTGCAGGTTAACCTTGCAAAATCAGGAGGATAACTGTGCGATTCAAGTCTGAAATAACGGAGTGAGTTAACCTACTGATGTGTCATGAATTAACGTGACGAAGATTAAGTTTTGGAATTACCGACTTTAACCTATAGGTTATCTTTAACCTGGAAGTGAATAAATCGGCCCTGAGTGAATTTTGACATTGAGAAGAATGGGAAAAAATCTAAGAGTCATGGCAAAAAGCTGGGAAAATAAGGAGTACTCTGATACGATAACTGTTGAGACTGTGATGTAATGCACAAACTGAGCATCTAGCTGACATGTACTAGTTATAGTTCATTGACACCTGTCGTCTCTTCACGTTTTTATTGGTTACAGCTATGGCAAATCGGCGGTTTTAATTTATCATGTTGTTTGAAGGTATGTTGTCAAAACGTGGTGTGGACACATCAAAATGCGAGATTGCACGATTTTACAAGCTTCACACATCAAAGGATCTCTGTGAACCTCTGTCAATGATTGTTCCGCGCAAGGTATTGCACAGCTTTTTGCAGCTGCTTTAAGTTTTTGTTCAACCAGTCATTTTTATACATCTATTCCAGGCTAAGCTGAGTGGTCGTAGATGAACTTGACTTTTCACTTTGCAGGCCACGTGTCCTGTTGCCCAGTGTTTGAGAGCACTGAAAGTGAATAAATAATTTTGTGTTGTATGCAATATAAATTTTTGTTATTTTTAAGCATTATAATGTTCTATGTGAGTTATTTTGCAGAACAAGTAGAAATTAAGAAATGTTTTTAATCACTCCGAATGACTGACTGACTAAATGAATGAATGAACGAATCATCTCTATTATGTGTTGCAGCCATTGACAACATTAAAAAAATACTTGGCTAAAAGTAAAAATATACAATGCAATTACATAGAATTTGTTAACAATATGACTAGAAACATAATGAGCCGTTGTAATGACCATCTTTTTTTGTCATTTTATCATAAAAAAATAGTGAAAATATTTGGATGAATTATAGCACTCGTTATGCATATCTGTGCTATGTGTACTTTAGTCGGAGATGTTTCAAGAAGATATTTATCCCGACACGGCATCTCCTAATCCATCGCTGTCTGCGGAAGAATGGGTGAAAGGACAGAATGCTGATCCTGTTTATGTGCCTATCCAGGTCAGTTATGTTTCACTTTCTGCTCGTGAATCATGCATTAAATGCAGCATTTGAGTTCTAATTTTGATGACTGGAAATTGATTTGGTTGGTTTTCTGATTTCTTCTTAAAGCTGTGTTCTGTGTGTTTCATAAGCGCTGTGCATTCTCTTAACCTTATGGCCAAATAATTACTCTGCATGCACTAGAGAATTTTATTTGATAGTTGCCACTTATTTTCCAAATTTTGTATTAAATTGTCTAGTTTGGCAGTCACGTCTAATTTTTGGCATTATTTTGGCGTTTAATATAACAGTGACAGATGATTGTGTCATAGATAGTATTGTTGAAAATTTGTTATTTTTTGTCAGTAAAATACATTACGTTTGGCATTTTCAGCCACATAGAGTTGGCAAACCAATGTACTGGTGGAATTCAGCGATGAGTAAAATAATGCAGTGTATTATATGCAATGCATGTTGACATGCTTGCCATTTGTAATGGCAGTACTCATAAACTGACTCGTGGATTCTGTCATTCAGCCGTTACGCAAATGAGCCACGTTATGAATTTGTACTATTGTGCGACTGTGGTAGCATGGTTTATTGGTCTTACTGTGATTTGCTGGTGTTCAGAGTCTACAGCCTAGCAATGCTGAACAACAGCGCAAGACGGTAAAGAGAACAACTGAGGAAACGAGTGCTGGGGTAACCAAGAAGAATGCATTGTTCGCAGCGGTACCAGCTGCATCATCGTCGACCAATCAGAAGCCAGCTGATCACATGCCGGCATCGTTACGAAATATCCAGCGACTGAGCACGATGGACAACCAGATGACTAATGGCAGCAGGTCAGTGATATGAATGATTGCATAGAAGTTGAATTCCTTGCAATCTTTACTTGTTTCAAAGATGTGATATACAGGATGCGGCAAAAAAGTAGCCCCCTATAGTTTTTCGCTGTTTTCTCAGCGACCATTTGGAATTTTTATGCGAAATTTCACAGCTGTATTTAATAAAACCTTCTACATTTAACCGCCAAGCAAAAGTCGATTCCGTTGAAAAACAACGAACTTATAGATTTTTTAACATGACCGCCTACCGATTTTTTGGCATTAAAAATGTTCAGGCTACTACACCAATGCAATATCATCGTTGAAACAACAGAGTTAACTAATGATCAGATGCCAGAATTTCATTGTCAGTGTGAATGTTCAAAGTGTCCACCGCCAGCTCCAAGCTCCAACGCAAGCCTTCAGTCGCTTACTTTTGTAAGTCTTTCACAGCCTTGTCGATCGGTCCTTGTAGCAGGTTGTCCCAGATAACCCGAAGCGCTTCCTTGACTTCGGCGATTGTTTTCGGCTTTGTTTTAAGCTTGGAGTAAGCCTCCAACACTGCACCCCACACGTGATAGTCCACTGGGTTTATATTCGACAAATTCTGAGGTCACTAGTCCTTTGTGATGAAATCTGGACAGTCAGCCTGCAGCCATGTTTCGTGTGCTGTGCGCTGTGTGTGCTGGCGCTGTCCTGCTGGAAGATGAACCCGGTGGGCAGCCTACACTTGCTTTAAAAGAACGATAATTAAGCAATAATTTATAAACAAAATAAATGACTGTTTATCTAAACGTCACTGTGACGTCATCGGCTGTAACATGGTAACCGGTTTTTTGATGATTAAATAGCATTTTTTAGCTGGAACATTTTTTAATACTGAAAATCGGTAGGCGGCCATGTTAAAAAGTCTATAACTTGGTCGTATTTCAACAAAATCACATTTTACTTTGCAGAAGGTTTCACTAAATAAAGATGCGAAATTTCACGTTAAAATCTCAAACGATTGCTGAGAAAACAGCAAAAAACTTTAGGGGGCTACTTTTTTCTGCACCCTGTACACATTTCAGCCAGTGACAGTTAAATAAGCTATCTTACAATCCATGTCATGGGCTGGCTCCATTAACAGCCAGCACCTTCAACTGACTAAGTTCATGTAGCAGCAGTTTCAGTAACAGGTTAGCTGTCATGCAGAACTTGCCGTATATCAGTCGCCATCATCTGACTCGAGATAGTAAAGTTGGAAGATGGTGGTTGTGTGTGAGAAGAGGAGTCTGCGTGAATGTGATGTGTGTAAAGTGACTGGCAGCATTGGCTGGAAGGAAAGCGCACAGGCACCACCACCAAGACCGACTCGGAGCTTGCATTGGATGCCGTGATGAGAGAGTCGCTAACATCTCGCAGCAAGACCGTCGATCAATCGGCATCAACTCGTAGCAAGACCATCGACCAATCAGCATTATTCTCCTCCATCAACACTGACTCATCTGTGCCTGCCTCGGAGACCGAAGTAAGATCAGCTGTTTTTGCTTCACTTGGTAGAAAGAGTTAATCCCATTGTCGCAAAAGTTTCAGTCTTTGTTGTCGTTTGTGAAGGAGTGTCAGCTGACTCCGCTTTTTAGGAAGTTACTGAAGCTATATGCGGGCATTCGCTTATCCCATATTTTTTCTTTAGCCAAAAATCTGTCAATGCTACATGCGCCAAATTTTGGCCACTGGTAAGGCGCATCGAGGGCTAGCCATGGACAAAATTTTGGGCGAATATATCAAAGGAATTTTGAGGGGCTTGAGGGAAAAAATTTTTTCAACCCCACATATCTCCCCAATTAGGGGATCTGGGAGACTTAAATTTTTTTTCTCTCACGGGACTCTAAGGGGGACGTGTCCTGTGAAAATTTCAGTCCTCTCAATTGAACGGGAAACGAGGGGGAAATGTTAAGTAAATTTCCCAATTTTTGGGTGGTCGAAAAAGGCGACGTCAGATTTTGGAACCTATGGAGTGGATCAATCTGTTTCTTGCACCAACTTATCAGGTAATAGCCCTCATCCATCATCTGGGGTTAAATCCCAATTTCCACATCCGGTTTTTGGCTCAGTGCCAAAATTTCTCATGTATGTATAATTCACTCCTTTCAAGTTTTCTCGGCCATTTGAAGGCTCATGGTCACCATACTTTTGTGACCTGTGGACATTATGCCCCGACAAAATTCTTGGCTTTGTGCCAGATTTGAAGTAACGGTTTGGACTCCAAGGAGCGCTAAACGAATTTCTTTGACTCTCGATATCTCGCTTATTTTTGACGATATGGGCACAATTTTTTCACTGTATGGTAGGATTTTTCTGGCTCTTTAAGCCTGCCAAATTTCATTTGTGAAATATTTTTTCTTCGCTAGGAAGCACTAAAGTTTTTGTTTTAAAAATTGATATCTCACATATTTATCAACCAATTGGCGCGATTTTTTTTACCAGATTGTAGGTCTTAATAGGTGCTTTAAGTATGTCTAATTTCGTTGATTTACTTCTTTCATTTTGGAGATAATAGGAAAAAACGTTAAAAGCCCCCCTTTTTGACTCTGAACACACTGAGTGTTAGAAACTAAATGTTTTCTCTTCTTTATCGTTCCTGACTGCCAGCGATTCTAAATTGTTACATCAGCTTATTGTCTAATCTATGAACATGAACAATCTGGTATAAAGCCATCCATTGTCATTGGTGTGAGTCAGAAGCGCTTTGACACACTGAGCCGAACTAGTGGGCATATACTGATATGAACAATTGAGCCTAGATTTATGCTTTTTTCTGTTAATTTAATGTGCTCTAGGTGATTGATTAGTGTAATCAGTAAGACTGGAGTAAGATAATTTGTCACCTGGTGTATAAATGTATGATAGTCATCTGCTTAATGTTTTTTTTTTACATTTTTTGACTTTCGTAAAGTTTTACAAACATTTTTTGAAACATAAAATACGTAGCTGATGCAACACTACCTGGAAGTTTGTAGAACAATATTCCGCATATTACGCAGAGTTGTTAAGTGCAGCTTTCTGTTAAATTTGTTTGCATTGATGATAGTCATAGTTGTTCGTTGTAGTTGCGGCAGGCGTACGTGAACCAGCGGAACGAGATAGTGAGTCTGCGTGAGCAACTGAGCAAGAGAGATCGACACATCGAGCTGCTGGAGGAAGAGGTCAGATACCTGAGAGCTGCCAAGTCAACCACATCCAGCCATGGCCTCTCGTCACACGCATAGCACCGATGCAAACTTTGTAACATTGATGCATTATTGGCTATTTATCGGGTGACACTGAACTGGGTGACAAATAACCAACGACTAATCACTGGAGTGACAATTGGCTGCCATGGCAGATCACTGGATGACACATTACCATGCAGCATTTGATCACGGTGTTGTAATTCTGTCTGTTGCTAATTACACTCAACTAAGTCTAGTCCGGTGATCTGTCGCTTACGTGATTGCCTGGTGAACTGTCGCTGATTATTTGTCACGCAATTTTGTGTCACGCACTGAAGTATCACCCGTTCTTGTTTAAGCGCATCGCTCGGCTGCACGTCACGTTTTTTTGTAATGCTTGAACTGAGTGTAGAACAATAGTACATATATCTGGATATGATTCGATACATTACATTCCTGTTTCCATTTCTGGTGAAACTGGAGATCCATGTCCTAAATTGATTTTATGTTGTTTTAGGCAGTCTTGCTGAGCTTATAACGGTAATGTGTTCGTGTTGTGGATATTAAATTTTGACGTACGTTGTGCCATAGCAATTAATTTGGGATGCTGCTGAATGTTGGACTTGTATAATATGAATTCACATGCTAATGCAGAACAATCGTGCATGGTTTCAGCTGTTAAGTATCCCCCTGTGACTAAGTAGAATCAGTTTAAGATGTGGATCTTGCATGTTTGCTCCATTTCTTGCACATTTTAGTCACATTTGATGATGTTTGTGGTTATAAAAAGTAGCCATTCCTGCTGTTATTTTGTTAATGTACTTTGTTGCTCTATATACATGCGTGCTTTATTTGCACTCCTTGGTTAGACTATTAATTGTACACTTGACTGTTATGCGTATGATTTGGTGAATTTTTTTGTTCATATCTTTCTGCTGCATTTGTTTGAACTTTTGTGGCTGACTGCAGTCACAAAAACGAACAGCAAACTGTCGTAACCATTGTTCCAGCACAGTCTGAATAATATTATTATATAATATTTGTTGAAGAAGTCACTGATGGTTGCTACCTAATAACTTTATATTATTGTTTTGCATTTGCTAAGAAGGGTTTCATATCAGAATCATTGACTTAACTTTTTTTGTTATCTTTGGCATGCCTTTGGTGATACAATCTGCACTACATGTATTGGTATTCGGTATACTGTTTTCGCTTGGTCAGTTTTCATTCTTTTGTCTAAGCCTCACTGCATTGTCTCAAAGCTCTCACATGGATAGCACTCATGGATCAGTTCTGCTCAGAGCAATTTATTCTTCACTACTTATCTGTCTTCTCGTCTTAACTTTCTGTGTATTATAGTGCTGTTTAGTTTTCTCTCTTCACCATTCGTGATTTAATTACGGGAAGTATGTGTAGGTTAGCGAAGAAGAAGGAAAAGTCATGGGATCAACAACCTTTGCTCCAGTTTAGCTAAAAATGATCATTAAATCTCAACCTGTGATATGTATAACATATGTGTGTTTGGATCACTGGTCATGTTTTACTTCCTTGCCTTTACATAAGGCTGTACGGTTTTTCTGTGACAAGGAGGCTCAGGCTACAGCAGAAAGAAAAAATCAAATCAAAAGTGTGTCAGTATTGATCGACTGCCATTATTGTACAGTGCACCCTTTCCTTGTCTGTGTCATGACCATTTTTTCCGTAGTTTCTACAGGATTATTCGAAGCAGTGATCTGACAACATAGCCAAACTTGTGTCATCTTGGCTACTGTGTATTGTGCGGTAAAGTTGTATTAGAATGAAACCAGAGAATGAGTTACACCAGTCCGGGTAAAAGTTTAGACTTGATAGTCGATATCTTGTAGTCATTTCTTAAGACACTTAATGTTCTGTCAGTTTATCTACTGTTGTGTTGTATACGAAGATGTACATCCACTTCTGATAAATGCACCTGAATATCAAAAAACGTGACTGTGATCCATGACAACAGTATTACAGACACCCACTTCGTTTATTCCTGCTGTGAAATTTTATCCACAGTAAAACGTTGACATTTTCTTGTTTTGTACAGTGTATGATTAAACTTTATTTGAAGTGTTGTGCATTTTTTGTTTTATTTTGAGAAAGTGACAGTGCAATTCATTGCTGAGTTCTACGAGGTAATGTGTTTAACGGTTTATTCACAGTGGTGCATATTAATTTTTGCCAAAGTTTGTTGTGTTTGTGTGTGTTGCCATGTTTCTGTAATTTTTTTTCTTTTTTGGAAAGTTAGTGGACGGTGTAGTAATTTGTTTTCCCGAGTTCAGTGCAAAGAATGTCATCTCTGCAACTGCAGGTACTGATGGACTGCAATGTTTGGCATTTTGTCATGTACTGTACAGCTTCTATTACAAGCCGGGTCTTCCAGTACAAGCTGTGGGATCTAGGTGACTTGTTTCAATACAAGCCGGGGTCCAGTATGACCTGGGTTGAAGTAGATAATGGCTAGTAAATATGTTTTTAGCAAAATGAAATGTAAATGTTATGTGGCATATGTAGGTGGACAATGTTTCAACAGAAGCTAGGTTTTTATCACATATCTGTTAGGGCACTTGTTCTAATAGCAGCTAGGCACTGGAATTAGAAGTTACATGTCAGTGACTCTTCCGGCTCTTGTTGGTGTTGCCTGTGTCTGTGTGTCATCTGTCGGTGTACTGTTGCTGTAGGTAAATGTTGAAAGGAAAGCGTTTTAGTTGACGTTATGTAGATATTACTAATCTGCAGTTAGTGGCAGATTTTAGCAGGCCGAGTGCTGCATAACTTTACTGTTGTCGTGACAGTTTCGTCTGTGTGGTCTAGGGCTGAGATTGATCTTGAGATCAGCAATTGCAGTCTTGTTCTTGTTCTTGGTCACAGTTTTATTTTTGGTCTTGGGCAGAACTGCAATTCTGTAGCTGATTTTGGTGTGGTCCATCGCATTCTCGTTTGAAGCTTACTGCATGCTAAATTGCTGAATGATTCTACTTCTGCACGCATTAATTCAGTGAAAGTTTGGAATCATTGGTCTTGGCCTCGGTGGTCTCAGTTTTTCGATCTTGGTTGGGGACACAACTTTTTGGTCTTGATCTTGGTCTTAAGCTGAGTGGTCTCGGTATTGGTCTCCAGATTTTGCAGTCATTTACACCATTGACTGTGCCTCTAGTTTAATGCACGGGATGTAGTAGAGCTTCTGCTGCTGGTGTATCTATGTATGTATGTAGCGTGCTTACATTGTGCTGATTCATAGAAGCTATCATATCTGCTAGGCTTATGTGCTCACATCTGCTTGTGCCATTACGTAGATTGTAGAGAGAACACCACTTAAGTTTGTAGTGTCGTTGCTAATGTCACATTGCGTTGGAGTTGAGGGTGCTGCTGCTATGTACATCAGTGACTGGCTGTTTTATTATGGTCAAGGGATCTGTACATGGGCTGGAATTATTCAGCCATGGCTGACGTGTTTACTTTGTGGCCCAGTTTGTTTTGTCTCAGCTTATTTCGCAGCCTGCTGATTTTTCAACCTGTCCATTTTCTGATATTACATCAGTTTGACTTGCATTGCCATTTCTTCAAATTCAAGAATTCCACAGCTGGCCATTGGCTGATGGAATGCACTGATATGATTACAAATGATTAAACTGTCAACTTATTAATCTTTCATTCCTTTTAATTCAGGCAGCAAGCTTATGAAAAGAACATTAGCAGACAAGAAAAGTGACATGATAACACATATTTATTCAGTTTAGTGCACTTTTTGGGAAAACTTGATAATTTGAAAATTTTGATATCCTAGTGTGGCTTTGGTTAATTCGGCCAGGCATTTCTCATTTATTTTTTTGGCTCAGCTTGTTTTGTATGAGGCCGTTTCTACACCTGGCCAAGCGTCTGTGCAAGTCAGTAATGTATTGCAACAGACTTGACTATATGCTGCTGATTGCCGTGCAGCTCTACCTCTCTATGTTGTACCTGTTTACACATATTGTTGAAATCGTTGCTGTCGTCTGTTAACCACTGAAACTTGATGACTGCTGCAGCTGAAATCTGTTGACTTGACTTTTTCTGTGGCATATTGTGCTTTTTGTCATCATTCTTAGTTAATTACTACCAACATTGTTTGGTTGTGCTTAAACAGTGAATTTATTCTGGTTCTTCAAGCAGTGTCCCTGTAAAAACTTTTTGGTGCTTGTTAACTGAGATTTGTTTCCAGGCACGATGACATTTCTGATATTAAAGTAGGAGGCCCTGTTATTTTGTAGTAGAACGTACACAGTTGTAGTCTGTCAGTGCAAAAGAGACTTATTATTTCAACGTCTTTCGTTTCATTGTGCATTCATCTGTTTGATATGTTACTTTCAAGTTATATTCATTTAGTTTTTGTATTATAGCTACACTGTATTGTATAACAAAATATTGTTGTCGTTTCATGTTTTGTGATTTTGTTATTACCGCTTATAAATAAAAATATGTCAGTCTGTAGATATTTTTATGTTATGCTGATAATCTGTTTTTTTTGTGTGCTGAAATGGTGATGGTCTGGCCAACGTGTGTGTTTTCTGATGCTCTTTATGAACATAAACATGTTTGTCATTTTTGTGTGCAAGAGTTGATCAGCTGATTCAGTTGTTGGTGTTGGTGTTATTTTTGCATTATGTTAATTGTTTGTTTATAAAGGCAAACTCTTGCTGTGTTAAACTGTGTAACTGTAGTGACGATGGGTAAAAAGTGAAGATCTACTTTGGGAACAGTATTTTGTTTATTTGCAGCTTCTTTTGCCAAATCGATTGATGCAAGATGTGAAGTACTTGATATAATTTGTTTTAACATCATCACAAAAGTGCTTGTTTTTCAGATAAACTTGCAGGTTGCAACTGTATCTAGTGCAAAATTCATAAAATTACAATTTTTACTTAGCCTTCCTTGTATCTGTGACAAATTGTTTGGCTTGGCGACATCTAGAGGCACCTAAACCAGATTTGTTTTGTTTTGTGTTGCTATAGTTAGATTGTGCATGTGTAAGTTTATGTAGGTAGTTTTTTATTGCATTTTGGTTTTTATGTGCGGGAGCTAGCTAGCTAGCTATAGCACACATTAGCTATGGTAATTCTGTCCGTCCGTCTGTCCGTCTGTCTGTCTGTCCTGGTGTCACGTCCCGGTACTGTTCGAAGACCAGGTGAGACCAGGTGACTTCGAGGTTTCCCCACATGATAGCCTGGAGTCTCTAGTATTTTGTGACAAAATGTCATGCCGCTGGGTGAAGAGTGTCAGCCCAAACGAGAGGGAGAAAGAGGGGCATATGTAAGCCTGACTAGTACACCTTGCGTATGCGTAAGTTTACAGCGTTCGCCAGAGGGCGCCACCAACTAACTCGTTAATAATGCGATGGAGATAAAGATCGGTAGTATGTTAGCTTAGCGTGAACACCCTAATTTTTTGCCAAACTACTGAACTGATTTGGAAACTGTTTTGGAATCCTTATCCAACAAGTCTTCCATCGGTACCGGATTCGCATACCTATCCAGACTTGGTGGAAAATGTGAATTTTATATAAATCTTTATTCGCCACACAGGCAGCAACCAGACAAACAGACAGACAGACAGACAAAATGATACAACGACTAGACAGAAAAAGAAAATGACTACATAAGTAGAAAAGGGGTGTGTCATCTTTCGGAAAATGTCATATATTTAGTCTACGCGAAGTAGAACAAACGGTGAAAAATACTAAATATCGCATTTATTAGTGCAATATATAGGGATTTTGGTGATGTATAGTTTTTATGGAAACTGATGGAAAAAATATGACGTCAGTCATCGGCGATCGATTATAGGGCACTTTTACGTAATTGGGGGACTCATAGAAAAGTGGATAACAAAAGGTTAGGTTCTTTTTTGGATATATCTTAACTACCACACCGATTATTACGATGTTGATGGCTACTGAAAGAGGAAAGGATTGGGTATTTTTCGGAATAGGTGTTAGAATTTCTAAAATGGAGCCTGGATTTTATAGGAAGGTTTAAAGTTGTGGGTATCCCGTCTTAGCGGTAACCTAAGGTAAGATGGCGTTGAATGACCTGGTTTTTGGCAAAATTTGGCTATATTATCATAACAAGCAATGGTGACGTGCTTGTTAATAGTATCAACATCGATGACCTTGCATGACCTTAAAAATAGAGGATTTTAGTGACTTTGTGCGATTTTTGGCTGCAGAAGAGTGAAGTGCAACAAAATGGATGGAGATAAACCAATATTAGCTGCAAACAGGAACTGCCATAAGCTTTCGCGCATTTTATGAGCATTAGCTCAGATTTCTTGTTTGTGTTGGCTTGATTCATTTTGCTGTTAATTTTAGTTGCTAGTGCAAGTAATTGCTTGGGCGACCAGCTCGGAAATGGTGTGTAATGTGTTAAGCGGGACATTAAACTCTACTTATTCATTCATTCTAGGAGCGAACAGAGATCTTTTATATAAATTTGTTAGCAGCTGTCATCATGTCAAATAAGTGAATAAACATTGATGAATGCTTAAATACTTATTGTAATTTGATCTGCAACATAAGTAATTGGATGCATTCAGATTAAAGTAATGGAGTTCTGTGGATGCACAATATAATTAGTTTCGTTCAGCCATATTTCATATGTTTGCTACCATAACACAAGCTACACCGAGTGTTGAATTACTGCTTTTTGTATTTCTGCCTTGTTTACGGTAATTCCATTCATTTATTTTTATGTATGTTTTACACTGTTAGTACGTTAGTATTTTTCTCTTTTTTTAGCAATAGCCAATGTGTGATTTCTTGGTGTTTTGTTTTGCTTAACGTCAAGGAAGTGCTGTGTGCTATATCATTTGTTTATTCATTCATGTTTCTGTTGCTATCAATGTTATTTCCAAACATTTAACAGTGTGCCAATGTTTTACAGTGGAATATTGGGAAATGTTTGACTTTCTGCGCAGCAGATCTGCAAGATGTTTTCACTGTTATATGCATGTTGTCAGCGATTTCTTACATGTTGTCTTACATATCCTCCATCTCTGCTCCCTTCTTAATTTTTTCCGTCTTTCTCCCATTCTGTTGTGGGAGCAGCATAAGCTCCTCTTCCCATCGGGTTTAGATAGATCACATCTGACAAATGAATCTGGCTGCATTTAAACTGTTGTTTGCCGAATGTACATGTGTATGATTCCATCACGTGTGTGACACGGGTATTATGTTTGAATCAAGTTATGGCGAACATCGCCTATGAGGTGCAGATTTACACTGATACCATTAAACTTCTAATGGTAGTCTGTTCCATTAGAACACTTTAATCTAAAATACCACAGGGGCGTAATCAGGATTTCAAGTTAGGGGACATGAAGTAAGAGGGACTGCGTCCCCCAGTGGCTGAAACTTTTGTAGATTGTTTGCAATGGTGTGGCTAGAAAAGTTTTCTTTGGGAGCAAATCCAAAGGGTTTTTTTCCTCTTATTTTCTTCTCTCTTTTTTCTTTAATGTCAGTTTTCCTGGTTTCCCCTTACTTTTTTCCTGTTTTCTTCCTGCCTCCTTTTGAAAGTAGGACCCCTAAATTCTGGCTAAGGCTTTGGGTAGCGCTGTAAGCTCCCTTGGCATGAAATCAAATTTGGTGCATTATAACCTTTAAATATGAAATCTGGTGGCAACAGCTTTCATTATTTTCTTGTGAATCAATTGACCAAATGTAATACAGTTTAAACAACAAAGGCAAACAAGGTGGTGCCACAAATTTGAAAGTGGGGATACAACTACTCTGTGAGCGAAGTAAGCAGAAGATATTTTTTGTACTCTCCATTTTTACGCACAACAGCAGCTACTGCTGAAGCGCGTGTTAGCCATCGTAATTCTGTCCGTCTGTCTATCCGTCACACGGATCAGTCAAAAACAGTGCAAGCTAGGATCACCAAATCCTCACCGTTGGCTGCCTGGAAGACTGTAAAGCTTTTCCATAAATTCGAAAGGGGTCACTCTGAACGAAGGCGCTAAATGAGAGGGGGGTAGGGAAAATTTGCGATTTCCAGCCGATATGGCGTTGGCTGAGCGAGACAGGTCATGCCTTCTAGTGAGTACGAGTAAAACGCTATAGATAATTAGCCATCAGTCGTCTGGTGTCCTCTGGCAACTGAGTTAGATTTTGTTTTACTTGGCTTTCAAATATGCACTGCTGTTGCGCATTCCCCTTTGCGTTAGCTGGGCTTTTCTTATTTGTCCAGTTGCTGAATTTGGGGGTGGGCATAGTTGCTAACCCTCTTTAAATACGTCCTTAATTGTCTCCAGTGGCTTCTATCCCCCCAAATCTGGAATCAAAATCTGGCGCAACTTTCCCCTTTAGTTTTGGGCTGAGGTCCCCCCAATTTCTGAGTCAAGTTTTCCCCTTCATTTTGGGCTTCTTTTTCCTCTAGGGAGAAAGTTTTGTTACAGGTGTAGTTTGCCCAGTGAAAAATATGGGGAAGTTTTGATCTACAACCTTATCAAAACATTCCCCCCCATTTTTAACTGGGTGCAAGCTGCGCCCACCAGGTATAGGGATAGAAGCCACTGCTTGTCTCTGACTATGAAGACATAGTTCGCTTGTGACTGTTTCTATACTCAGCATGCATGATTTCAGATACGCTACAAAACATGTTTATGTTTAATTTTGTCATACCAGATTCTGCCACGACGTACCTTTTTGTTGTTAAGACCACTGATTTGGATTCAGGTGAACTTCTATGTTGCTACCTGCCGCTTGCATTGGAGACCCGTCTTGTGTTTTTTCTGTATTTGCTTACTTGTGAAGCTGTTGCATGTCTTACACACGTGTGTGTACTGATAACAGTGTTGTCATGCAGCAAATAGTTTTCATGTGCACGAAGCTATTATTTATACACAAATATAAACGACGCTGATCATCGCGTGTTTAGTAATTAATTGCACAAGACATAGGCTTACATACGTCACAGTAATAAAACATGTTAAAATAAATTACAGTATATTCCGTGTGAGAATTTACCTAGTCGTCTGTGAGTGATTTAACTGCAAAATGTGTCAAGCATTAAGGTCAAAAATTTTACTAAAATTGAATATTTTTATGCGTGAGAGCTAGCATAGCGTGTATTAGCTATGGTAATTCTGTCTTGGTGTCTGTCACAACCTGGTACCGATCGGAGCCCAGGTGAGATAGACACTTCTGGTTTTCACCATATGATAGCTTAGAGTCTCTAGTATTTTGTGACAAAATTTCATGCCACTGGGTGAAGGAGGTCCCCACGAACGAGGGGGAGAAAAAGGGGCACCCCTTAAAAAGCGTTATTCTACCGTTATCGGCTTTTCTAACGTGAAAATGGTTGCAGCAGGCACAGACATGCTGCTTAACACAACAAGCACTGGCAACGAGCTTCTTAGAAATGTCAACATCGATGACCTTGAATGATCTTGAACCCCCAAAATAGGAGGTTTTAGTGAATTTTTCACGATTTCGGGCTGCAACATACATTTCAAGAGTGAATTGCACCAAAATGGCTGGAGATAGACCAAGACAACCTGCATGTGAAATTTTCAGCATTGAATGTAGATTTTAGCAATTTAAGTCCGGATCCTTTAGGCTCAAAAAGGCCTGCGCACATGGGTGTCAAATAGGGGTTCCCCTCTTAAAAAGTGGTTCTTTATCCACTGCTAGCTTGTCTAACGTGAAAATGGTTGCAGGTAGGCACAGACATGCTGCATGACATAACTTATCATGCTTAGCAGTGCGCTTTAGCAGCGGTCGCCAGTCGACCGGGCCAGATATTGGCCGTACAGCAGAAAAGGTCACAAATCGGGCGATTTTGTCGGCCGACGAAATTGGGCGATTTTTGGATGACACACGACAGATTTTTGTCGGGCGATTTTGTCGGCAGATAAAATCGGCTAATTTTGTCGTTCGTCTGACATCCCCTTAAGCCTAGTAGAACCTCAGCGAAGCTTTGGCTGCGTCACCATCATCTCTACTTATTTTCTCTGCTCGCGCTTGGGTTACTTGGGTACGATTTTATGTGAAAACAAGTGCAACGTTCAGTCGTAACTAAAAAGTTTCTGTTGAAGTAAGGTCGCTGTTAAAGATCACGTGTACATGCTAACTCCCTGGTCGTGGTAGTTTTCCACCTGTCCTATCCATTTTTTGTCACCAACTTTGCGTTAAGCTACGCAACCACCCATGGTTTGGTTCACCCGACTGATTTGGACCTGTGGCGCATGTCCACAGTGTCTTGTGTGCGGTCTTACGTAAACATGCCCTGACGTCGGGATAGACTGGGGATGATCTGGGGCGGCGTCACGCGTGGGACGTCGGGAAGTGGAATTTTCACCTTTGTCGCACCATGCAATCTCATATGGAATCATGGAACTTTCGTTCCCACGTACTTTCGTCCCGGGAGCGAAAGTTCCTTGGAACTTTCGCTCCCACAGCCAACATAACGTGGTTTCGCTTTTTTGCTCCTCAACATACATTATGATTATTTAATTGATAAACTAACAGTATTAAGGCGTTATAGTTTGTATCTTTGTACAGCTTCATTGTATTAAAAGGTGACAAGATCTAGCAAATTATTTTATTAATTATTAGTCCGCCTGGAAACGATAGTTTTTGAGAGGACTTAAGTTTTACCGGAGATGTTTTTGTTTCAACGTGAGATCTCGTAGACGCATCGGCTGATCAGCGCGAAATTTTGCACGGTGATCAGCATTAGGCCGAATTTTATAATGTGGTCCAAAATTTTGGGGGCCCACCACAAAAAAATTTTAGGGGCCAAAAACGTGCAAAATTTGGCTCAATTTCAGATGACTTCGAAGTTCAGCGGCGAATGTCTCTGGAATGGATGAAGATATTCAAAATCGGACAAGTACTTGATCTATCGCGATTCTTCCCGCGTTAGGCAACACAAGTCTGGTGAAGTTTGGTCCAGTAACCTTGGAAATCTCAATGTGAAATTGTACCCACTTAAAGTGCCTTTTTGGAAGACCATATTTCAGCTGCTAGGGGGTGCTTCGCCCCCAAATTTTTACGCGTGCTAGAGAATGACCAAGTCTTATTAGCACACCCCCACTGAGGATGGGGGCTTCCTTACAACTTTTTTCAAAGAGGGGTCAAAAATTGGCTTAAAATGTAGAGTATTAGCCGCAAGAACTTTGGAGCCGGGGAGAGTAGCTTCATGAAACTTTGCCACGTGATGTGCTGCTAGAGGTGATAATGCGAGTATAACTTTTAGGGGCACTGCTCCCTTAAAATTTGTGAGCAAAAACGTCCAGAATTAATACGTTTCACAACTTTCAAGTTTGACCGCAAATATCTCTGGACTGGATAGAGATATCGACAAGCGGTAAACAACGTTATCAAGTACGGTTAATCCTGCGTTGAACAAAAGAAATTTGGTGAACTTTATTACGTGGCTACTATTTACCCACCCTAAGTCAACAGTGCGCATTTTGCATATGCTAATACATTTATATGCGGGCCACGTGACTTTGCTACTGGGAAAATTTTCCCCCCTGAATTTCCCCCAATTGGACTTAGGGCGCCAGGCGGACTCACGTTGGGCTTTGGCCCAAATTTCTAGTTTTATTTTAAATTTGTTAAGTTACTTAAATTCTTTCTCAAATTATATTTATTTATAAATTCTTCCCTAAATTATATTTTTCATCAAGTTCTTACCATTATTTTAAACTCTAGTCTCTTTCCTATACTTTAAACCCATTTGTAGTCTTTCGAAAAACATTTATAGGCTACCTGTAGCACGTTCTCTAGCGACAGCTGAGCTTTCATGTTTTGGTCGTTGAGCAATTTACACCGCACGCTGGCATCCTTTGATTTCATATGCTTCTACAGTGTGGTCTAAAAAACGACACAAAGTTTATGGCACCATAATTTCGCAACCGTACATCACTGAGTCATGCGGTTTTCAGCAAAAATGTTCTGAAAGAAATTCTTTACATGACTAAAGTCAGTGTTTAAATACAGCAATTAAATGTTCTTTGTTTTTGCAGCTGGCAATTGAACTATTGAAAAACAGTATTACCTTCAATGTATTTTGATCCATAAAAACATACCACTATTATTTTATGAATAGCTCCGTGAAACATTGGCCGATTTCAATAATTTTTGGCATGCGACATTAAGAAGAAACTTGACACAAAGGTCTGTAGTTTTGGCAATCTCACCTTAACGTTGTCGCTACACTACAGTGTGAAATGCAGAAGTTGCAGTTTGGCCATTGACAACAAAGAATTCCTACCGTGTAGCATATGCTTCAGCTCAGAAATTATTAACTGAATAGTGACAAACGCAATTAGCAATTATTGTCATTCAAAAAGTCACAAGTGACACATCACATCATCTTCATTTCAGCATGTGCTCAAAATGTCCTCCTGCAGCGTAATTGCAAGCGGTGTCTGGCTTTTTCACCCCTTTGCCGTTTCGCCCCCTGGCTCTTTCGCCCCCTGGCTTGTTCGCTCCATGTGCCTGGC
>Ga0056128_1002863_pt1 | contig 20789 bp, 11 predicted proteins | sample WorMetLIZISLAND2_FD_71113 | JGI IMG/M metagenome (GOLD analysis project Ga0056128, IMG submission 71113) | Marine gutless worms symbiont microbial communities from Max Planck institute for Marine Microbiology, Germany - Olavius geniculatus... ... | reverse complement strand
CAGCAGTGTTTTGATGGAGCCTTGGTGACGATCTTCAACATCTCCTCGGCTGTAACTTCGTCGAACACTGACAGTTGATTGCAAGGTCTGTCGACAATCCTAGGTGGCAGCGCGTTGGCACTTGACTGGCGGATCTTACTAATCTTGGACTGAAAAAAGTTGGCGAAGTCGTCTGCCGTATGAGTTAAAGAAGAAGAAATGGCTAGAGATGGACCTGGACAACCTGCGTATGACATTTTTAGCATAGAAAGTACACTTTTAAGAGTCTAAGTTTCGATTTCTTCAATTCAAGGAGTCTTTTGTACGGAGGCCTCAAATTTAAGTACTCTTCCAAGACGCATTTTATCTTATTGCTGTAATATTACGCTGATTGCCAAAGTGGCAGGAACGCTGCTATCGTGCGTCACGTGAGCTTTGCTTAGATTACTTGTTTAGGCTACGTAACAGTGCTTCTATTTCAGTTTCTCATATTTCATTTCCATTTAAAGCATTTTCACTACTTTTTAAAATTTATGTTCAAGATTAAACTGACAGCTGGCGCTGCTGGCCTGTCATTTTTTTCCAGAGCAAGTCGTTTATCGTATGGTGTCGTAGGCCGATGCTACGCCGTGTGCATTTGCAGGCGTCTACTATGCACCGTTGTTTGACAAGTTGCAACAGTACCGTGATTTTATCGAGAATTTGCCGTTGATTGACGAGCCGGAGATATTCGGCATGCACGACAACGCCAACATTGCATTCCAGGTAGATGCGGAAATTTTTACCTTCATGTTGCTAAGTTTTCTTTTTTGTTTTGTGTTTGTTTTTGTGTTTTTTGGTTAACACGATAACTCATGAACCGCGGCACTTAGTTTGATGAATTTTAGTGTCATAGGTCGAAGGTCAAGGTCACATGGGTTTTTAGTGTTTTTTGCGGCCACCGCGGACAGTACTTAGCCTTGAGCAGGGGCTTCTATCTCTATACCTGGTGGGCGCAGCTTGCGCCCAGTCAAAAATGGGGTGAACGTTTGATAAGGATGTAGATCAAAACTCCTCCCCCTCTATTTTTCACTGGGCAACTAGAACAGGAGGAGGAAGCGCGGAGGGAAAGTTGGATATAAAATATAGGGAAGAGGAACAGGGAAAAAACGGAAGGCAACAGGGGCGGATGGAGGAGGAGGCAGAAAAGGAAAGGAGTCCAGAATGGGGGGAAGGGTAGAAACTTGAGGCTAAAAGTAGGGGGAACTTGCGCCCGATTGCGATTCCAGATTTAGGGGATAGAAGTCACTGGTCTTGAGCAAGGCTTGAAAGTTTAGTTTATTGATTGAGCTCGTCTGTACAGAGGCACGAGACGTCAGCGCTGGTGCTGACAATACTGGATATGCAGCCGAAGCAGACGGGCGGCGGCTCGGGAAAGTCCAATGACGTCATCGTCTACGAGATGGCTACAGGAATACTCGACAAAGTCATCGACAAACTCGACATTGACGAAGCGAAGCCGGAGATGTTTGAAGTGAGCGGGAAAATATTAGCTTTTTTCAAATTATAATTCGTTTATTAAATTCAGTGGTAAAATAACGATTCCGTAGAAGGTTCCCCCATTTGGCGCCCACGTTCGAGGGGAATTCCTTTACCCAGCCGCACGAAACTGTATCACTAAAAACTAGAAACTCTGCTATCACACAGTGAAAACCCAGAGTCTGTCTCATTTGAAAATATAGTGCACAGCACAACAAGCATTGTAGGCCTACTGGGAGGTACTGGGATACAAAGGTTAATAGATGGTGATCTCAGAGCTACGGAACGTCACCTGCCGTATAGGATCACGCAGTGTCACCCAACACAGGTGAACGTGCTCCGCCTTAACCCCAGCCAGACAGGCTGGTACTTGGTTTAGCTACCCCAGAGGGATGGAAGGCTGAGTTGATCTTGGTGTTGGTTTAACTTGGTTATATCTGTATGGTTATCCCCTCCGCAGACAGTCACCCATCCAATTACTAAGCACTTTATGGTGACCCGACTGTGAGTTGAACACACAACCTTTCGATCGTAAGTCCGACGCCCTACCGTTACGCCATCAAGCCGTTAGAAAGGACCAGGTTGACCACAAACAAACTAGAGGGGCACGGTCAACAAAGACCTAGACAATAGATGGGGTTCACCTGGGAGCATAGATGTAAAAAACATTTTTATGTTTTTTATAAATGTCATAAAAACATGTTTTTAAAATGTTTTGAAAAAAATATTTTTAAGTGCTTTTGTCCCATTTTTAATGTTGTGTTTTTGTTCTTATTAAAACACAAACGTACAAAATTACAAATATGAAGCATTTATCATAAGCAAATTGCACTTAGCCCTGTTTTCGATCTGTACCATAATCACCGTTACATAACAACATTCAATACATGTCGGTCTTTACTCTTGACAAATGGTTATTGTGCTGATTTCTGCCAAATGCAGTTTAATGTTTTTATGTATGTTTTACATGTTTTTTTTATAAAAGTGTAAAACGTGTTTTATGTTCTTTATTTGCAAATTAATGTTTTAGCATCTATGCCTGAGAGGAAGCATCAACGAACTTAATCGACGCTGGGCCTGGTTAGTTAGCCAACTCAGCCTGGCCAACCCCACCTGGGTAGGTGTAATGAGCACCACCAATAGTGCAAACAAACACACTGTCGATGCACTAGCTGGTATAGCCCCGTATGTTTGGTCTTGCAGTGTAAGCTGGTGTCTGGCTGAAGGCTAAGGAAACGAAAATCAGCGCCGCCCTATGGGGCTTATAACGCACGCAGAACTTTACGTTTTTGCTTTACGTTTCCATGACTTTATATGTGTAACAGTGAGGCGCAGGCCTACTGTTGTCATTATTACGTGCGAAAGTTTGCAGCTACTGCTTTCAGCGCGTCTTAGCCATCGCTATTCTGTCCGTCCGTCTGTCTGTCTGTCATACGGGTGATTCAGTCCCAAACGGTGCAAGCTAGGATCACCAAGTCTTCGCCTTCGGCTGCCCGGAAGACTCTAGTTTCAGGAACCGTAAAGCTTTTCCATAAATTCGAAGGGGGTCACCCCGAACGAGGGCGCTAAATGAAAGGGGGTGGGAAAATGTGCGATTTTTAGCCAATAAGTCGCTGTATCTCAAAAACGGTGCGAGATAAAGCCTAGGTTACTATTAATCACTAATAGGAAGTCGTACACTGGCTCTCGATTGCCACCGAATTCAATGACCTTGGCTGACCTTGAACGCAAAATAGGGGCTTTATGGATTTTTTTGGCGATTTCGAGCTGCGACACAAGTCTGTAGCATTCGCAAGGTGGCGCCACGCAATTGTCTCGTTATGCGATGAGAGATTTTGGTATTTGGATATTAACTTAGCGTGAATACCCCAAATTTTTAGCTAGACCTAAACTACTGAACAGGAACTGCTATAGGCTTTCGCACGTTTCGTGAGCATTAGCTCAAATGTCTTGTTTTTATAATGCAAGTAAATTCGCGGATATGTTGTGTGTGATGACAGCCTGATGAAAAGGGTCGAGTCAATTCACTAATGACGGTTCTATTGCAGGAAGTTGATCGATTCAACAAACTTCTTGTTGTCATCAAGGTTAGCCCTTACCCTATACACCACAGCTCTTGTAGCTCAGATTGCCTGTGTATTAAATTGTATCTCTTAAGCTTAATTCTGTAGTTTCTAAAGTGCTTTTAACTTCATTATATGTGCAGGAGACAGAAAGATAGCACATTTGAACGACAAAGTTTTTATCATCAGAGGATCATTTAAAGACATTTATTAGTTTAATTACTCGTCAACCAACTGAAAATCTGTAGAAATCCTAAAACCCGTCAAGTCTGGTTTTTTGTACAAAAATTAAAAAAAAAACAAAATTGCGAAACTGCAAAAACCAATAAAACCCACCAAGCTGGGCTTTTTTATAAACAAGTAATTTGAGCAAAGACCATGAGATGCGCGACAACCTTAGCAGTTTCCGTTCTTCGCAAGTTGTGTTGGTCTACTTCCAGCCATTTTGTCACAATTCACTTTTGATGTGTGGACAGACGATGGCTAAGACGCGCGAAGCATTTTTCTGTCGCAACTCTGTTGTTGGCAGACGTCCCTGAAGCAGCTGCAGAAGGCGATCAGAGGTTTCGTGGTGATGAGCGAGGAACTGGAGATGATCTACAACTCATTCCTCAACAATCACGTGCCCGGCCTTTGGGCAAACTCCGCCTACCCGTCGCTGAAACCTCTCAGCAGCTGGGTGGCCGACCTCGTACTTCGCTGCGAGTTCATCTATGCATGGATCAAACGTGGAAATCCACGCTCCTTCTGGATCTCAGGATTCTTCTTCCCGCAGGGTATGTTACTGCTCTCTTGTTTGTTCTGTCTTAGTAAGAACAATTTTTGGCCGACCGTCCACCGTCAGATCGAGTCTTGAGTACGGTTATTACGATGCATGTGTCGTCTGTCTGTCTGTCTTATGCAATATGAATTCATTGTTGTAAATGGCCAGACTGCGACTTTTTAATTTCACAAGGTAGTAGAGCAACAGTATTAAGGCTAGGTGGACAAAACTACAGTCATTTTCGTCAAGTTTCTTCGTGGCACTGCGTGTCAAAAAATATCAAATTCTGCCAATGCTTCATGGAGTTATTAAAAAAAAATAAAAGTGGCACATTTTTTGAGACACGGCGTATTCTTATTTGTTTTCTTGTACTGAAGGATCTAACTTTCGATAAGATTATTCATTTTATACAGTGATGGTTTGCTCTAGTGGCAAGTCACGTGTGTTGCCATGAGTGTGTTGCCGTTAGTGAACCAAGCCTGGTTTATTGCTTAGACCAGTGTCTTATGTCTGCAGACATCTCGGTATTATTATAAACAGAAACCAAGGTCAACTCAGCCCTCCATCCCTCTGAGGTAGGCAAATCAAGTACCGGTCTGCCAGTTTGGTGTTAAGGCGGAGCACGTTCATCTGTGTCGGGTGGCAAGTAACACTGTGTGTGATCCCATATGGCAGATGACGCTCCGTAGCTCCGAGAAGAGATTACCAGTGGGCGCTTTTAACCTTCTGATTGTCTGTCTGCTGGTAGGTTTTCTGACTGGAGCGCTGCAGGTGCACGCGCGCAAGTACGGTCTGCCGATCGACCATTTGACCTTCAGATACCACGTGCTTGACCTTTACCGCGACCAGGCTGAGGTCACCGCGGCCACCGCCAAGCTGGCTTACGGCGAAGAGCTGGAGCAGGACAAGGAGATTGGGACTCCTCCGGCGGATGGGATCCTGGTCCACGGACTGTACATGGACGGGTTCCGCTGGGACGACAAGAGACGGGTGAGCACGTGTTCGTTGTACGACGAGAACCACAGCGGGACCTGGGTAACATTCTCGCGGGGCCCTATATATATGGGGTGGTGTCTGGGGAGCGGGCTAGAACACTGAATACATTCATCCATTCAGGAAATAGTCAAGATTTGTTGTAAAATCATCGAAAAATAACTGACAGCTGTACATAAGCTCAATTCAGACGATCAGTTCTGCTGTCAAACATATGGCATATTTTTGGGTGATGACGGGGCCCCCAAACGTCGCGGTCTGGACAACTTTCTCCTCTTTCCCCATCACGACGGGCGTCATGGCAGGTTGTCAACCTTAAATTTTTGGCTGTTGGGGAAAATTGTGGAAAAATCTTCTTGCCGCGGAAAATTTGCCCCAGAAGTGCAAAACTTGGCGCTAAACCCCCTCCCACAATTCAGGGTCACAGTTAAAATTTTGTGTACTCAGAATTTCCTCTGCAACAATTTGCAACTGTTTGTCAGAATTCTGTCGGAAAACTCTGCAGTGCATGTTATAAAATGGCAACTTTCTGTTCTGCCTCCTTTTTTGACCCACGACGCCGCTAGCGTGGCCGACAAATTGATTCGAAAAACCTAGGTTTAGGTATAAAAAATTTTTTTGAAAACTAGTTGTCCACATTTTAGTTTTTTTTGTTTGCTGTGCAATTAAAATAGGTCTACAAGTCACATTTAATTTCGCATTTTAGCCATGATTTTTTAGTTCTGACGCTACGTCATTTATTCTATAAGTGACATGACATGGAGATTGTATCACATGTTATCTATGGATTAGTTATCATGTTATCTTGTAGGTGGTGGCAGATTCGTTGCCGCGAGTAATGAACTCTCCGCTGCCAATGATGCACATGGAACCCATGATGGACTTTGAAGCTGGTGACGAAGATTATCGTGCTCCGCTTTACAAGACCGCCACCAGAGCTGGCGTGCTTTCTACTACCGGTATGTTAATTATGAACTAATCATTAGCCATCGGCTACGGGAAGGGTTGGCCAACCTGTAAGCTACAGCACTGTCATATTTTGCCTCAGCACTACCAGCATAGCACACTGGCTGATGGGAATTTTTTTTATCCCACCCGCAGTTTTTGAATTGTGAAAAACTAGCTGGGGGTTGAACTTTTCGATGGTCAGAGCCCGACCAAAATTGTGATGTAAATCCTATGTATATAGTACATAGCTGACCCCCCAGTGCATAATTTGACAGGGTGTTAGGGGGTTGAGAAAACATTTGGGGGGTTGAAGCCCCCCAACCCCCTCGGCAATTCAAACACTGCCCACCCGTAGATTTTTGTTACTAACCGCTACTGGAAAACAGGCACACCACAGAATGTACTAACCCCGTATCCGTGGTCTGGCAGTGTAAGCCAGTGTCTGGCTGAGGGCTGAGGAAATGGAGATCATGCAGTCAACCAGCCATTAATGTCGCCACAGGCAGGGATGGCCAGGCTGAGTTGAACAGGGTGAATTAGCTGTAAAAACACTGTCACCAGAGGATGAGTGCTTGAGCAGTGTAGCTGGCCTAAGGCTAGGGTTTGTTGGATTGACATGCTATTTGACTGCCATTTGTGGGGTCTAGAGACACATTATGTTAGATGGAGGTCCCCAATCAGGTGTCCTGACAAAACCGGGAACGACAATACCTGGACACAATGATATGGGCTTAGGTTTAAGAAATAAGGTCAAAAATAGGGTTAGGGATTAGGGTTAGGAATAGGGATAGGTAAGGGATTAGGGTTATGAATTATGGATTAGTAATAGGGATCGTGTAGGAGGCTAGTTTTAAAGGTCCCAGTTTTAATGGTCCAGGTTTTGACGGTCCGGGTTATGACAGGGAACCCCCTAATCCCCAGGGGAAGGAAATATTTGGGAGTCAAACCACCAGCCAAAACATGCAGCTGCAATTTGCAAACTGCGGCCAAACCGTCAGTCCCCTGCCACGTGGTGAATACAAACAAGGAGTTGGATGGTGGCAAAAGGCAGAATCGCTGACTTGCCGCAGCGATTCCGCCTTTTGCCAAATTACTTCGGAGTTTATCGGTTATAAGTGCATTGATTTGAGTGTTAAGTGTTACTGTTTCGTTTAGGTCACTCGACTAATTTCGTGGTGACCGTTGATCTTCCGTCATCCGAGGAACAGGATTACTGGATATGCAAAGGATCAGCGCTGCTGTGTCAGCTCAGCGACTAGTCACCAACCTAATCCGTTCCTGTCCATTAGCAGCCGGTGTCTTCTCACTGTCGGGAGAAACTACTTTGAATACTTCACGGGGCTGGAAAGTTGGTTTGAAACTAGTTTTTGGCTTTAATGTACAAAAATGTCCTCGGTAGTCCAAATTCTGGCTTTTTTATTTGTTGTACAGCTGAAATTGCCGCATGATCACATTCAGCTTCGTACTTTTATTGCGATTTATCAGTTTTGCTACAATTTATGGCTACAACTTAACCAGTAAAATGTGTAGAATGTTTTTGTTGTATTGGGTGGACTGAAATCCTCTCACCTCCCCCCCCCAAAAAACCTTTAAAAACTCAGTGAACAATCCATGAAGCTAAAACGTTTTCTAATAAACAGTCTTTTCCAGTCCCATGGATATTGTGATACTGGAATTGCCGAGTTTTGTGGATGTTTCTGCTGTGTCAATGTTTCCGTGCCAAGACTAAATATGTGCACATTTTGATTGGATTTTTATGTTTGTTTGTTACTCATTTTGCAGTACATGTATTTTGCAGTATTTTCGCCCATGTAGCTCAGTATTCATTTTACTAATATACCTTTGCAATTATTTTATGTGTGCCAATGTGACTGACAATGAAAATTTTGCGGGTTTTAATCCAACATGCCTGCAGGGTCGACCATTGTATACCAATCTAAAAGCCCAAAAGCTAAATTCAAATGCATTTAATTAGAGCAAAGCATTATACTGGGGTTCAGACTATGAAAAAGCATGTTATTATTTATTTTACATGTTGCTAATTGATATGAGTGATTATTTATTTGTTGAAAATCATATCAACAGAAACTCAATTTATCATAATGCAGCGTCATTGATCGTTTGTTAAAAAGAAGTCGGGGCAGGGCAGAAAGATGCAGTTTTCCAACGAGAGCTGTAGCTTTTTGATAGAAGAGACTGAGTGGTGAAATTTTCAATTTTGCCTCTAATTCTCCCAAAATGGGGTTCCTTCAAACCCAGGTTTTGTACTGCTGGACAAAATTTTCAAACAAGACAAAAATCTTCCGACAGACTGAAATCAGAGCAGGGGGCAAATGCCCAGTCACAATGACATCGATATTCATAATGGGTTACGCAGTAACTGTAATGAAAATATTATTTATATTGTTTATTATTTATCTTGTGTATTATTTATCTGCCTGTTTTAGTGCTGTTGTAAATAATAACTGCTTAAATTTTCAAATATTTTAGTCTTTTTTTAATCCATATAATTTTCCATTGTATTAGCTGTGATAATTACATGCGTTTGGACAGTATTTTCTACTGTGGAACAGATGCTGCTGCTGAGCTAATGTTTAGTTTTACTGCTGTTTTTTCAAATACTGCTGATTAAAGTGTGCTGCGATTGTTGTTTATTATTAAACTCGGATGCTGAATAAATGCGTTGAGTGTATACAATCACAGTCGCCAACTCATAACGCAGTTTAACATTAATTTGCAGAATATCGAGCCAAACCATGGCATTTGTCCATTTCTATAGAATTTCTACACTGCAGTGGAATTTTGCATAATTCGTCAACTGACCACTGTCAAGGGTTGACATAGCAAATCACATTCCCACATTATGCTTATTTTTAAAAAAAATCGCAAGACTGTAATGATTAAAAAATAACAGTTACTGAACATTTGATACATATAGCAACACACACTTTCATAAGTCCTCAATTTACTTAATAACTAAGATGTCACGGAATCATCAGATTTTTTGGACTATTATTGATAAGTTGGAGAATTTGGTGCGGTGAACTTGAGGGTTGGGTGAGTGTCGCAAGCTCCCCAACGGGGTCGAGGACAGAGCCGTTGCCGCAAATGCATTTAGATGAAATTCGGGCTGCAAAACGCTTCAAACAGCAGCAATTAGTTTACGAATGAAAGGTTGGAATTATGAAACAATGTCTTGCAAATTCTTATTATACAGTACTGACAATCCATGGGGTTCATAGCAAACTGAAAGGACAAAATTCAAGGATTTTTGAAGGATTTTTTAAGGACCTAACATTGGAGTTTTCAAGTACCAAACGTATCAATAAAAAGACATACTCGCACTGCATCAAAATTTAGAGTGAAATATATACTTTAGTGTACTCACCAATACTGCACTAATGATAAAAGCAGATTATTGACGTCAAATCGTTTGTAATCCATAAGTAGTGGTGAAATGAAAAATTTTACAAGAATGCTTTCTTCAAAATTTTAATGTGCAAAAATTTCAAAATATGGAACATTCAAATTCAAGGACTTTCAAGGGCCTGAAATTTTTTTTTCAAAATTCAAGGACTTCTCAAGGACACTATCAACCCTGAATCCAGCACAGTTGGATTTCATTGGATATCTTAGACGAAATAGTATCTATCTGTTAGTTGTGTCATGGGTAATGGCCCTGCACAGTATGTATACTCTCTTCAACTGAATCACAGCATAGCAGCAATGGAATACATGCATTCATAAATAAAAAAATACATCAGATTGATGGCAAAATGACAAAGCCTCCTATCTGCCTAGTTTTCTATCAGAATGTCTTAATTACAAAATTGTTAAAAATGCAAGTCATTTATCTCATTAAAAATTAAATATAGCCAGCAATAAGGAACTGCAAATATTATTTGTAGAGCTGTCAAATTAACGGATTAATTAACGCATTAATGCGTTAATAAATTACCGCGCGTTAAAAAAATTAACGCATGTATGTAAATTTATGTTAATTTACTAAATTCTATGAAACACACTTTCAATATTTCATAAAACTGCAGTTATATAACAATCGATTGAATTAAGTTAACTGTAGTTGCCGTTCGATCATTACTGTAAATAAATAATTATTCCAACGTCGGGCTAATGGATTTTTATGCCAGCTATGACATCAGTTATTGTTAATCATACGTTTTAAAATGTGTTTCTAACTTTCGATACGCTACAAATGTTGCTGGGCCCGGGGTAACCTCCCCCTACTCAACCTCTCGATGGACCTGGGTGCGTTAATAACGTGTTAATCAATGCATTAAAAAAATTAACGCTCTAATTATTTGTTAACAAATTGAAACATTACATAAACACAACACCAAAACAGTGAAAAAAGTACAAAAGTTGTTTTCGATGTTCGCGAAATATCACTGACAACAGATACGACGCTTTAACATTCCGCCCATCTAGAGCTCCGACAATCGACTAAACACACAGTTCTACAAGAATAATTCACTGAACTAACGGAAAGCTGTTGGTCCACTTCGGCAGTGTTGGAAGTTAAAAAGTATTAGAATTTTCTGACAGACAGCTGCAAATTTCCAACAGAGGAGATATGCATGTTCAAAATTTCAACTTTGCCCCCAAATTCTACCAAAATGGGGTAATTCCAGCCCCAAAATTTAAAAAGTAACTTTTCCGACCTCAGAAAAATTTTCGGACAGTATAAAATTTAAGGGGTGTTTGCTACGATGCCACTGTCTCATTTGAGCTACCTAAATGACGTGCAAGTTTTCGCTGCGATGCTAGTAAAATAATAACTGTTCGCTCATTTCTTCTGGAAGAACTTGGTCAGTGACGCCTGCTTCGTATTTTGAGGTTGAGTCTTCTTTGCAGGCTGCTTCTGAACACACACAGATATGCCATACAAGTTTTTGTTTAGCAAGCCTAACGTTATTCAAACTCTAGTACAGATTATAAATTACAATAGTAACAATAACTACAGGGTGGGTCAATGCGACTTGTAACTATGATAATACTATATATTATTATTATTATATATTACTATATATGTGTGTAAATGCATCTCTACACTACCCTGTGAATATCAATGAAATACACATACATAACGATAATAACAAACAAACATTTCGGTAAAATTGAAAAAAACACTTCAAACCAACATTGCAGTGTCTGTACGACACGTCATCACAATTTCTACTTGTATATTGTTAAACTAATTTTAATTTTAGTATCCTGCACTCTGTGAGCTTTGATTACTGCATCATTATGACGTTTACAATTCCGCTTTAATGTGCAAAAGATTGCAACCAGTAGTTGAATTTTGTAGTCTTTGGGTTTTTTCCTTGACAACAAAAATTAATCAAAATTCAATCGACTAATTTTTAGGAAATTAATCGTTAATTACTTTTGATCAGTTGCAGCCCTGCTACTATTATAATAACAGTAGTGATATTATAAAACCTAATGTGTTATAGACTGCATCAGATAGCAATAATGCAAGAATGAATTTGCATCAACTGAAAGATCGTTCAGTTCGCCGGTGAAATGTATTAATGCTTCATCATTTGCAGTCAACCAAGATAATACACAACGTCCTCACTAGATACAGTTGCATCATAGGACCACAGGTTAAACTCAATTTCACTCTTATCAGTGTGCTTTCATACAGTTTGTTGACTGCATTACAGCAATGTAAAATTCAGCAAGTTAGCCTTAGGCCTCAGCCTCAAGGACAAATTTTCTGGTCACAAGTTCAAGGCCAATATCTTGGCAAAGACTTTTACTTCCAGCGAGTGAATATTTCAAGATCCACTTTCCTTACTTACTTACGATGGGTACCGGTTTGTAAGTCACTTACAATAACAGAAAGAATTCACTACTTTATCTGTTATCATCAGCACATCGGCATTGTGGGATAGCCTTGGCCTTGATCGTGTTTGACCTTGGAATTGGTCAGCTGATATCAGAGTTAAGACACTTTGGCTGAAAACCCATAGCACTACATATCCCAAAACCCATCAAGTTGGACCTTTTGACAAAAACTGGTCCAATCTAAAGAAACCCCAAAAACCCAAAACCGAAAAAAACCTGCCAACTTGGATTTTGAAAAAAAACCTGGTCCTTTTTGCAATCATGCCTGAGCTTGTTAACATCACCGGTAGAATTACAAAAGACAAAATAAAATCAAGAACGAGTAAAAGTTTTTCTTGCCTTTGGCTGAGGTGCAGGTGCGGACGACGGCTTGGCAGCAGCAGGTGCGGGCTTGCTGGATGAGACTTCGGTGTTTTTGGCACTTTCACTACATACTGGCACCATTTCATTCTCCCATACCTTCTCCGTCACTACAACAACAACAACAACAACTACTACTACTACTAGCACTACTGCAATGACAACAACTACAACGACTACTACAAATACTGCTACTGCTACTGACTAGAACCATTTCACTCTGCCATAGCTTTTTCATTATCAACAGACAGTATGTAACATTCCAAAGTTATGTGATAAAAGTCATAAGTCACCAAGGACTGGTTTCTGGTTCTCAATCGGTCGATAATCTAGCCGCTGACTAATTTCCACAAATTGATTCTCTAGAGCAAATAACCATCACCAAAATGTTGACTAACGAGCCAATTTTGGAATGATAAAAGCATCCATTTCCAATTCGATTTGTTTCATATCGTACATTTATCACCGATTTACAAATTCAGACACAAAAGTGCAGCACATGCAAAAAATCATGACAAACTCGCTGTGTGGTTTTTTCCATTACTTCCACGAATTTGTGATTTTTGTCTGACACTAATAATAACAGAGCTGCAGCGCACTAATATTCACCCTCCTCATTGACAGATGTCTTTGACACATGCCTGAGTACTACTACTACTACTGGGTCAACTCAGCCTTCCATCCTTCCCAGGTAGGTAAATTGAGTACCGGCCTATCTGGGTTAAGGCACAGCATGTTCACCTGTGTCAGGTGGCAGGTAATACTGTGTGATCCCATATGGCAGGTGATGCCCCATAGCTCTGTGAGGGGTTCAATCTTCTAAAGAGCTATATTCCGACCTTTACCTTTTACCTTTAGGCCTACTACTACTACTACTACTGGCCCAACGACATGGAACTCACTACCGAGACATCTGCATGATCCTATTCACACCATATCTGTTTTTGAACGATTACTTAAGACATTTTTCTTTCAAGATTACTAACGTATGCAGCACGTTAGAGGCTTTTGGCGTTGATGAGCTGTATAAATTTACATTTTACTTACTTACTTACTTAATACTACTACCACTACCACTACAACCATTACTACCACCAGTACATAGTTTACACACCCATGTAACCCTGATCGTTGACATAAGTCTTTGACACCAGTTTGCGCTGCATGCGCTGTGGCTCAGCGGATCCATTATCAGCACTTGTTGTAGTTGTTGTAGTATTTGCGTCAATGTCCATCGGTTGTTCTGCCGGTGGCGGTTGAGGGGAAGGAACAATGACTTCTGGACTTGACGGCTCCAATACTTCGCTATCTAAACAATGAAGTTATTCGGTTTACCATAATTCTTGTAACCATTTGTGAAACACGAGTTCCGGTTTCTAAATACGCCAACAAATTATACTCAAATTACATCACACGAAAGGTGTTCAATAAGTTTTGCCACTCAACACTGAAATGGTTTGCAAAATCTACACACCAGTAAAACGTATGAGCATGTGACATCAGGTCATTCATGATGTCATAAATGCAAACAGCATGAAAATTAGACTCGCGTTTTATAATCCAGTTGCAAAACATTTTGAATGAACAAAAATTCACGTTTGCAAAGATTTACGAGAATTGTGATATGGAGAACTGTTTCTGAACAAATAGAAATATATTAGAGATTAACAGCAGCATCTGCTAGAGTGGACGGGTTAATTACACCACCAGTAGCAGCAATGAATACTTAACTTTGAAGTCGATAAAATACTTAATTCATCTGAAACACTCCCAAAAAATGCTCTATAAATCCAATATTTTCAAGGAAAATATAAAATAATACGAGAGCAAGTTGTTTCTTCTAAACGCAGTGTATTGGAAACCAGGCTTATATTAAAGACCTGGCTTGCATTAAAACAAGCAGCCTAGAACCCTGACATACATTAGAGACCTGGCTTATATGTGGTACTAGAAGCTAGATCAGTAATTAAGCAAATAAGACATGACGTGACATCATACCTTCGTCATCACTGCTTGAGACTGACACGATCCGACGTCTTTTCCCACCAGACTCTGCAAAATACAAAATCGAAAACGGCATGATTCAACGGTGCAATTAAATGTTCTCTTCTGCCAGCATGGGTGCCAACTATTGGCAATCTTTTTGCTCTAAATGAAAAATAGTTCCTTTTCCTCTCTTAAAATCCCTAATTCCGCCCCTCACCTTTCCTTCCTTCCCCGCCTATCCCCTTTACCTCCCCTTGCCTTTCTTGTTCACTTGTTAGCTCAGTGGTTAAAACGTCAGATTTGTGACCAAAGGATGGCGAGTTCAACTCCCGGCCTACTCAATAATGGGACTGAACATCGATGCCTCAATGTCTTATAACTGGCAAATATAATCAAAAACCACAAAAATGTTGAAACATACCACTTTTATTCTTTGCCGAAGTTGACCTGCACAAATAACATCATTTCTAATGTAGTAGCAACAAGTGATCTGCTAACACAAATGGGAATGCACAAGAGCCGCGGTGCAAGTTTGAAAGGACAGTAAAACAAAGTCTAAGTCAGTCACCAGAAGGCGCCAGGCGCCAGACGACCCACAGCTATAGTGTCTATGGTGTTTACACGCGAAAGCAGCTATTGCTTTCAGCACGTCTTAGCCATCGTAATTCTGTCTGTCCGTCCGTCTGTCTGTCCGAGGGCGCTAAATGAGAGGGCGGTGGGCAAAATTTGCGATTTTTGGCCAATAAGTCGCTGTATCTCAGTAAAGGTGCGAGATAGGGCCTAGGTTACTATTAATCACTAATAGGAAGTCGTACACTGGCTCTCAATTGCCACCGATATCAATGACCTTGGATGACCTTGAACGCTTAAATAGGGTTTTTTTGGTTTTGTCAATAGAAGCTGTAATTTGACTAATTCATACAGCTAATTAATACGGCTGTCAAAAGTACTGTATCAAATAATGCATTACAGATGATGATTAAATACATAAATGTCATTAAAATAATTAATTGCACAGGTGCAAATTGTGTGAAGAAGCAGTGCCAATATACAACAGAAACCACTCAAAATTGAACTGTGCTTGTTTGACAAATGAGTAATTATTGCAGTGGCCCTCAATCATTCACTGACCGCTATTAACACCATAAACGAGACACAAAATGTGTTAAACAATTAATCGTGCAATTAATGCGATAAGAAAAATAATCGCTTGACAACCATACTCATCAATGTAATCTGACACAAGTTTATCAACACGTACTTCTGTTGCGTCGCTTTTGTCCTTACATTGCTAGCGCCCTTTGACGCCGCCACATCCGACACTTTATTTGAGATCTCCGAAGTCGACGTCTTCTTCCACTGTGACCTCGACCCCGTGACCCCTGGTGACCTTGACCCAGTTTTAGCGACGACCTCTGGTGACCTAGTTGTTGTCTCTGATTTCGACGCATCTTTATCCAGTGTAGTTGTTGGTTGCTTCTTGGAGGTGGCAGTGTTTCCAAAGAGTCGACTGAACCCACTGGCACTGGACTTTGATTGAGACAAAGTCTTTCCGGCTGTCGATGGCTTAGCAACTTCACTTGCTTTGTTCTGATTCCACAACAAATAACATAACAAATTAACAATAACACATTTTCAGTAAATTCCATGATTTATGTCTAAACATAGCCGGGTGAGAGAAAAAGCATACAGGCTGCAAAAATCCTCCTCAAACAACTGCCAACAAGTATCGTTAAATGGGGATCATCCTAATTGAAAGTAACTATGGGAACACATTCTCGAAAATTTCTCAGGAGAACCTTGGCAAAATTCTGAGACAAAGTTTCAAGAACGTAAACTACTGACAAGAGGGCCATTTAAACACTCAGTAAGTAAGTAAGTAAAATGTAAAATTATATACCGCATGACATTAAAATTAACCCCTAATGTGCTAGTCCTGAACAAGTCTTCAATCTTCATGCTATGAGTACAAGCCTAAGAAAACAACTTAGATTCAAGTCCAATCCACGTGCACTGCTGGACTCTACTACTAAGTAAGTAAATAAAATTTGTACGGTACACAATGTTGATAAGAAATCCACCAAATCTAAGATGCAAGGGGTGGAGTGGGGACTAACATGGCTTCTAAGTTGGTGACGAAAACGTGATAAAGAAGAGGAATTGTGAATACAAAACAATATAATTTAAAGTGTGGCACACTATAGCACTGCAGTCACTTCATGGACAACTAGGGGAAAGAGGCAGGCGGAAAACAGATGGGTGTTGAGTTTAATCTAAAAATGTTCGCAGGCACTCCGAAGATGTCACTTCTAATAGCATACTGTTTTCCAATTTCTTGAAGCAGGGACGGAAACGGATAATACCAAAGAAAAAAGACTCGTCGCACAGGGTACTTACTACATGACTCTTAGGGTTTAGGTCACAGAAATGTACATGCCGTAGCAGCGGATGACGACAGTGTGGTAGATTCTGAATCAGTCTGGGATGCACTGCTACTGCTAGCTGAGTCTACTATGTAAGTACCAGCAGAACAAGTTCTGATTTCTACAGGTGGACACTTCACGGCACTAAACCTGCACACATTGCATCAGTGATGTGAACGACTTTTCTTCAAGACCCTTACACTAAGACCTATCATGCAGCATCAAACGTACAGTTACTGGTTAACAATTTGCACCAAAGAATACATCACTAATGCGACAAAAAACTCACTGTGATGCCAATCAATGATAAACATAATAGCATAACTAAATATTATTATTCTCCATGTAACTGGTTAACTGCCGTCAAAATATTTAGCAGCAATTGCTAACAAGTTTCAAAATTCTCAAATCAAGACGGGACTTTATTTTTTGTGCCCAGGAGACCAAGACCTTCATCCTGCGGACTACATTGCTGAAACACTTTCAGGAAAATTATTTTGGCCAAGACTGACAAATCCAAAATGTCCACATTCTACAAATTACTAGGAGTGCTAGCCTGCTATGGATGGTATCATTCTGAACAAAGCACTCTTCAAACAGTATATTATAATGATACTAGCACTGGGATATTGCTTATTGCTCAATATTCACCAGCACTGAGTACGTGGTGACCTTTCTGTTGGCTGCAATACCCAAATACCAATGCTGTTCAGTTATTTAAATAAATGCACCAAACATCAGTTTATACACTTCTTAACAACAACATTAAAGAACTCGGACATCAACAACAGCAAAAATCACAAAAGGTGATATTGTCCACAGCACACTGACTGTGTGTCAATGTGCTGCTGAATAATATATTTTCGATGGGCAAGTTCATTAATATTGCCGTTAACAAGTGTATAAACTGATGTTTGGTGCATTTATATTTGCGGTTTAATTACTAAAATACTGTTTTCCTACTAGTGATGTGTAAAATGGCTGACCACAAACGTCTATGGCCGAAAGTCAAGTCACACTAAAGTCTGAGCTCATCTCGGAGACTTTAGTTAACTGAGTTCTAGCCAATTTTTGGCAAAAATTCTACAAATTTTGTTGCCATGGCAATGAGAGTCAACCATGGTAGACTTACTAAAATTATTTATTTGCTTCACCCTGAAGACCCCTTGTTAGATGCAAGAATCTCAATGATATTTCATACATATGTTGAGTTATAGCCCATTTTGTCCACAATTTCGTTCCCATTGCAATGAGAGTCAGTCGGGGTAAAATTCGATTGGCAGCATTCGCTGGCCCATCCCCAAAAAACCCCTATAGACGCAAAAATCTCACAGATATCTCTTACACAGACAGAGTTATAGCCAATTTTGTCCCAAATTTCGTTGCCATGGCAACGGGGGTCGGTCGTGGGAAAATGAGATTGGCAGCATTCAATGGCCCATCCCCAAAAACCCCCCTATAGATGCAAAAATCTTGCAGATATCTCTTACACAAGCTGAGTTATAGCCCATTTTGCCCCAAATTTCGTTGCCATGGTAACCAGGGAGGGCCCGGGGTAAAATTGAATGACACCATTAGATTGGCAATCCCCGAAAACCATATCCTAGAACCAAAAATTACAACTCTATCTTATACATAGCCAATGTTATGACCGTTTAAAGAATTGCTTAATTTTCCCTATAGGTGCCATTGTAATTTTTTCGATTTTTGCGAATAAATATGTTAAATATTAAATTTTAATTTACTAACCCCAAAAAGGCACTTCCTTGTGCCAAACCGCTTAAGAAAAAAGTTTTTAAAAAAAGGCATATATATATATATATATATATAAAAAAATTTTTGCGTATATTTCACCCATTTACCGAGAAGCCCCTCTTGGAGGGATTAGCATAAAATTTTGCATGACAGGTCCCTTCGTCAACGTAATCAACTGTGCCAAATTTTATCTCAATCGGGTCAGGGATTTTGATTCTGTGGGGGGTCGAATTTTTGGCTTCCCCATAGGAAAGAGAAGTCGCCGTTAACACAGGGCTTGGACTACTATTCAGCCTGTGATGTTAACGGACATGGTCATTTTATAAGCCACAGTATGGGTAGTCTAGTGCTCTATACATGTACATGTATATTTGTTTTTAAAAAATCAATACAGTGCTTTACTGCCTACTGACATTAGTACTTGACAATGGTATCAGCAGAATCTAATATCAGCTTGGGTAGTATCGTCGAACCATAATAAAAGACATGCAGAGTTCAGTGAGGCTACCTGTTTGCATCAACGCCACTGGACTTGAGCAGGTCAAAGTCAGCCATGAACAGCATGTCAGCAGTCTGCGACACATTCGTACGATCGACTAATTGTTAATTTAGCAAAAGATAACCATTACAATCCCTACCGTGGTCAGCCACCTACTCGCGGTGGTGGGGCTTCATGCACCGATGACCCGAAAAATTTCTAAAATCTGGAGGGTAGAAGCCAACTAGAAGCTGACCAAACCCGTGAGAGCAGATTTGCTACAAGTTAGCAGTGCTTTAGTGCCGGTTTCGGCTTCACAGCCATTTATTTATGGCTTCATAGCCGTCCACGGCTTTATAGCCATTACCGCCTGTAAACTATAACCTTATGGTTACATTCGGAGATACGCGTTGGGCCGAACTGACACAGCCTCAGCGCTGGGCAGGTGTAGCAGAGGTAAGGTAGGGTAAGATAACCATTACAATTTCCAATCATTATTAGCTCTGACATAAACTGCAGCGTTTTCACCTCTACATCACATTTCAGCATCACATTCCAAGACTGACAAGTAATTTGAGCAAAGCTCATGAGACGCGCGACAGCCTTAGCAGTTCCTATTTGCAGGTTCTCTTAACTGAACTCTATCCATTTTGACACAATTCACTCTTGAAATCTACGCCGCAGCCACAAATTGTAAAAAAAACACTAATACCTTTATTTTAGAAATTCAAGGTCATTCAAGGTCATCTAGGTTTACACCAATAAAAGGCTTGTCACTATATTGCTTGTTATCATAAGCAACATGTCTTCGCCTATCTGCAACCGTTTTCAAGCTACACAAGCCAATAGCGATAAAATAACTACTTGTAGATTCTTAAAAATGTACGTTCTATACTAAAAAATGTCATGCGCAAAATGTCCAGGTCTATCTCCAGCCATTTCGGTGCAATTCATTCTTAAAATGTGTGTCAAAGCCAAAAATCGCAGAAAAATTCACTAAAAACCCCTATTTTGAAGGTTCAAGGTCATTCAAGGTCATCAACGTTTACAGCAATAAAAAGCTTGTCACCAGTGCTTGTTGTGATAAGCAGCATGTCTGTGCCTATCTGCAACCGTGTTCACGCTACACAAGATAAATACAGTAAAATAGCCACTTTTTAGGGGGGTAGCTGTCTTTGACGCCCGCCTGCGCCGGCCTCCTTGAACCTAGGGGGTCGGGACTTAAAACTGTTAAAATTTACGTTGAATGCTGAAAATTTCGTATGCAAGTTGTCTTGCTCTATCTCCAGCCATTTCGTCGCAACTCAGTGTTGAAATGTGCACTGAATCCAAAAATTGCAAAAAATTCACTAAAAACTTCCTTTTGAGAGGTTCAAGGACGTTCAAGGTCATCGATGTTGATAAATCCAAAAAGCCTGTCACCAGTGCTTGTTATGATAAGCAGCATGTGTGTACCTATCTGCAACCGTTTTCACATTATTCGAGCCGATAATGGCAAAATGACGTCTTTTTAGGGGGTACCCCTCTTTGACGCCCTCGTTCGAGGGGAACCCCTGCACCCAGTAGCACGAAATTTTGTCACGATAAACTAGAGACCTTGGGGCAGCCCACAGTGAAGATTTCGTGATCCTAGCTTGCACCGTTTTGAT
>Ga0056128_1002862_pt1 | contig 20793 bp, 12 predicted proteins | sample WorMetLIZISLAND2_FD_71113 | JGI IMG/M metagenome (GOLD analysis project Ga0056128, IMG submission 71113) | Marine gutless worms symbiont microbial communities from Max Planck institute for Marine Microbiology, Germany - Olavius geniculatus... ... | reverse complement strand
AGAGGAGTTGAGAATGTTGTACGTCAATGTGGCAAGTTTGAATTCAATGCGTTGATCAATTGGGAGCCAATGCAGATCCTGGAGAATATCAGATAAGCGAGTACCACGAGGGAGAGCGTGCCTGGCAGCAACTCTGGCAAGTGTATTTTGGATGCGCTAAAGACGGTTAATATTTTTCTGAGTAGTGCCGAAAAGAAGAGAATTAGCGTAGTCTAAGCGAGAGCAGACCAGGGAAGAAGCGACTGATTTGGCCACATCATCAGTGATGGCCGAACGAATATGGCGGAGTGACCGGATGTGATAATAAGCAGATCTGCAGATGGAGCTGATGTGTTTATCCAAAGATAGGTGACAGTATTCGTAACTATTCTTCCTGAAACATCATCAAGACATACTAGACAGACAGTAGTTACACAATTTAAACACAGACATGGCCTACTTGTCAATGCAATAGCCTATAAGTCTGCAGAAAACAGTTACGTCATTCCAGAAAAATGTAATCAGAAGTGCACAGCAAACGACTGGCCAGTGTCATGGGCTCAGCTTACCGCCGGGCTGAGTTTACCACATAGTACTACTGTGCAAGCATGACCTACTTACATGTCAAGTAGGTAAACATGGCCCACGTAAGGTGGGCTCAGTTTACCAAGTGGGCTGATTTTACCATGGTACGAATTAATGTGTTACTGTTGATATTTCCCGCAAGCCGAATTTACCGACTATGGTGACATTACCTGACTCTAATTAAAGCATTTTACTGGTTGCAGTATTCATTACCCTTCAGTATTGCGTCACTATGTTTGAATTTGAAAACGTGTATACCAGCAACTATTGTCATATAAAAAAACTGAATTGAAAAATTTCCGAAGAACATGATCTTGTAATCAAGACAAAAAATAAGCGTGATACTATGAAGGCATACGTTCTTTTCTTAATTGGCCAAGGCATTCGGTGGCATTTCTTGTGGTACCATACTCAGATTTCAAACTCAACCCAGTAAACACAATAAATAAGTAGGTCGCGCATGCGCAGTAGTACTCTGTGGTAAACTCAGCCCGGCGGTAAGATGACTAGATGAGCCCATGACACCGGCCGCACCGAACCGCCGTCTTTTAGACAGACCGGTTATCCAGCAGCTCACCACCCAACTAGTTCACTACACGATAGAAATAAACATAGACTGTGAGCAATTTGTGCATAACTGGCAATTCACTGTAAAAGAGCGAAATGTAAACAAAAAAAAACGCCACACATGCGCAACTCAATACCTACTAAGTAAGACAAGTTCGTACCTGACAGTGCTGGAAAATCGAATCCGTTCACTGTTTGTCTTCAAATCTCGAAAATGCTTGTACAGGTTTCTGTCTCGGTATAATCTGCTGACCGAAATGTCCAAAAATTCTTTCCATTCATCGAATGCAAACATTTTCAAAACAAAAGGGGAGTGGCACTTTGCCGCGAATATTTAAATCAGTTAGTGTATGCTCAATCTAAATAACGCAAGCAGCAATAATGTGAATATGATAACAATACACGAATTTATGAAAATTGGTATAGCGTCAAGAAAAAATAACAGATAAATATTTTGCACGAGTTTATTTAAATAACTGTTATAAGTTACAAAATTACCAAACAATAAACATCTGTTAGCTGTTTATTAATCAATTAATTTAGTAACATGCAAGGGCCGAAATCATTAGTTGCGAAATTTATAAAAAAAATTTTAGCCGCAGCCATCGTACCACCATTGTAGTCGGTGCGCGTTGTCGTCTGCGTTTTGCCTTGTGTAGATTTGCTACTTTTGTGAGTACTTTGAGTATTATTGTGGGTATTTTCTTGGCGTTATTACTTGCTACTTTAAGTAGGACTGTTCGTCATTGGTGTATTAAACATCTATGCCTATGTAAGGGGCGAATAAAAGCGGGAGCGTGCTATGGCGCCTGCACGCCAACTCTAGGCTTTGAAGCACGCAAAGCGTTCATCCTGGTTGGCACTAAATACCGAAAATATACCGAAAACGTTGTCGGTACCGAACGACCGACAACCGAAAATTCACTGTTTTCGATTGCTCAGTAATCACTATAATGCAGTCAGTTGTGCTCGTTTGATCGTACAGATGATCACCACGTGTTCTTCAGAAGTTCAGACGGAAGAGAAGCTGGGTAACTGGACACATGGATGCTGCGTCGGCGTTCACTTTATTGACAGATAGCAAGATACATGCTGGCTGGAAAAAAGTTTGAAAGAAAAAAATAAAAAATAACAAACTGGAGGAAGGAGACAATTTCTTCTGGTAGTGAATTGTTGGTTCAGCCTCCCCCCTCCAGAAAAAGTGTTACAAATCTGTTGCCACAAGATGCGTCTTGAGAGCTGTAAATAAATAAATTAATCAATAGGGCTAAGGTGTTGGCAGCAATGACAGTGCTCACCAGACCCTGTAGCTGCTCAAACGTTTTTGCCCTGTCCGCAGTGGCTTCTATCCCTATACCTGGTGGGCGCAGATATACCTGGTGAAGTGTTGATAAGGTTGTAGATCAGAACTTCCCCCCATTTTTCACTGGGTAAACTACACCCTTAACAACCTGCTATTTTTACTTTTCCCTTATTTCTCCATTTTCCCCTAACAAAACTTCCCCCTATTTTTCAATTTACACATAAAGAGGAAAAGCCTAAAATGGAGGGGAAAAGTTGAGTTAGAAATTTGGGGGGAATCTGAGTCCAAAACTAGGGAAGTTGCGCTCGATTTTGATTCCAGATTTGGATTTTGATTCCAGATTTGGAGGGATAGAAGCCACTGCCTCTCCTAGTGGGACATGAAGTTGCAATTTTCTGACAGCCAGCTGCAAATTTTTGACAGATTATATATGACATTATGGTTGCTTAAAAGTTCAATTGTGCCTCTAAATTTCTTGGAAACGGTGAATTTTTTCTCTAAATTATTTATTTTTTGTAAGAAAATTGTCTGTCAGAAAAACAGTTTTTCTGACAGGCTAAAATTTATAAAGGGGGAATTGCCACCCTGCTATTGCCACTCGCCTTTTTAAACCCTCCCCCTCTTCCATGCCGCCACTGGAAGCCAGTGTTTGTCAAACGCTCAGAGCCGGCGGAAGGGCTCCCCATACCCCCCGGCCGGGGGGGGCCTCAAGTATGCTCAGGGGTCTCATGCTAGGTGTGAAAAAATTTCCTAGTTTTTTTATAGAAATATATTTTAAAATATAAAATGAATAAACATGTGGAAAGTTTACCAAAAGTGGACAATTCTAGTTATTACTTTTTATTACTGTACAGTATTCTGTGACGTATTGCAATTTATAGACGTCATTGAAAAGACAACACAAATTGTATCTCATTTTTGCGTTTCAAATTCTTTTAAAAGAGGGCAAATTTGTGACTTTCAATGAATGTCCTAAAGCACCAGGGGCTCTGCCCCTGGACCCCGCTAGGGGCCTCACACTTGTATTTAGCGGGGGCCTCCAACTCTCTAACGCCGGCACTGCAAACACTGCTATAGACTTTGTGAACGTGTATAGTGTAGGTCTGCAAATTGCCTGTGTTTACAGTTTACAGCAAGTCTTTGGTGATACTGCATAATGTCACCCGTTCTATGCAACTCACTCACTCTGTTGCTGCAATGCTCAGATAGTGATGTTACCCTTGTTGTCATTTTGTCAATGATGGAGAGATATGCTATGAAGTGCGGACGAAGTCAGTGCATTAAGTGGTGTCGCCAAAGCTCTTTGTGCGCGTGCGAACTATGGTATTAAAGCCTAAAGCCAGCTAGCTGAGCCAGCCTTTGATATCCGTATTTATCACCGCCGAATGCGAGGCTCAGCAGAGCGTATCCGGTCACGCATCAAGTAGCCTACTTGCTGCTGCTTCTTCTCCACTCTCAAACAATTATTTCGTCAGCTCGTTGCCGAAATACTGTCGCTCAATTCACCGGCCCTGCACCCGGTCGTTTGTATACGGCGACCTGCATGCATGCCCAGTAGTCCGGCCGGCCGGCGAGCTGTCAAAATACTGACGGCGGATCAGCGTCTTCTTTGGTGGGCGCGCCGCCGCCGCACTGACATTGTCTACATAGCGGCACTCTGTCATCTTTCTCCCATGTCAGCGCCTGTCAACAGTCGTATTTCATTCAACTGTAACTAAAATTATATAGCAGCAAACAGCATTGGATTAACTAAAACTACAACTGCTGACAAACAGTTATCCAGTTATACAGTTGCACTGTTAAGTGAAATTTTTAGATCTGCATAATTATGGTATACAGATCATTGATCTCGGTCTTGGCCGGTGACTGGTGACATTGTAAATTTATGTTCTTTCAGTGGACCATCTTTTCTGAAATTTGATCATTGGAACGATCATACAGAACCTAGGAACGTTGAAACTATTAGAAATGAGGGTATGGATGCTCATGTAATAAAAATAACAGATGACTGAAAGCGAGATCAGGTCCCCTCAATATAGTAGAACGGAAGCAGGAGCACATTTTTTCTCGCCAGTGTCAGAAAAGTACTGGCACAGCATGGCAGTTTTGTAAGTGTAACTGAAAAAAAAACAATAACTGAAATAACACATGCAGCCAGACGTCGTCTCTTTGTGATACTTGCGTCAACGTGAATGAATGGCATAATGTTTTCTTGCACCTGCTTGCCAATGCCCTGACAATGTTTAATTGAACTGGTTTCCAGCCCCAGGCGGAATATTAAATTCTATTTTGCCGCATGCATGTATGTCTCTTCTCAGATATCTGTCTTTGGTATACATGTAATTCGTCATCTCTATGGCAGAGGGTGTTTTTTTCACAGTCAATGAGCAATGTTGAAAGTCAGTTTATTTCTGTTAGCATATGCAAATGCTAAGTGCCAGTATTTGGCACTGTTTGCTATATTTTCGTTTTTGTGTTGTGTAGCACTAAGCACATATACTCAATGCGCTCTGGTAGCTAGGGTCCAGTGGCAGTTAAAATAAGAAGCAGAAGGACTTAAAAAGTCTTATAAGAGAACCCACGAACTGAAGCATTGCTGCATTGGTCTGTTACCGGTTTTGACAAGTCAGTTCTTTTCTTAAGTAAACACTAAGTGGTCAGTATGAAGTTTGGTCATGGTATGGCGTAAAAAATTGTTGTGCTTCTGGTTGCAGCCGGCAAGAAATTAGGGACAGGGGTGGTGAAAATTTATTAAATTATTTATTTGTATATCATGACGTTCTCGTGTAATATTACCCAACAACTCATAAAAAACAATAGTACTCAAAGTACTTAAGCCATGATACTGCAACATTTCAGGCTAGTTGCAAACAGTTATTTTCAGTAAAATTTTGAAAGCATATGAAAAACTGCACTGATATTTTTGAAGGTCCAATAAAATTTTTAAGGAAGAAGGTTTTTTCTAGGGATGGAGGCAACCGGAAGCACAGAAATTTTTTTAGGCCTAAGTTAATTATTGACAAATGATCTCAGAATATCTAAAGCTATATTAGCTAAAGATTATGAGGATTCTCATACTTCTAAGTTTAATTCTTATCTGCAGTGCATTTGTCTGGATTTGGTCCTTTGGGTCACAGTGAGCTTGCTCACTCACTGGGTGCATTGTGGTGAATGGTAGATTGGTAGGCTAGCCTACAGAAATTTTTATGCAAGGTCATAATGTCTAATGCAGACCAGCTGCTGTTAGTGCCTTTGTCTAGCACCGTGATATATCCCGTGTATGTATGCATATAAGCTGCCAGTTCACTGCTGACAGACTGTAGTGTATAGTTAGGGTGGCGCATAAAAAGTGAAACGACGTGCTCAGTGGGGAATTTTTAGCTTTGATTATTGCAGTTAAGTGCAGTTATGTTAAACACTTTTGCTACTGTCGACACTTGACATCATCACCATTATTTATTGCACAAAAATCAGCAAAGCAATAGAAAATGCAACAGGAACGAGTCAAACGCTATAATATCATACATGTAGGCCCCTAGCTTTCTGCATGTGGCGTGCACGCTACAGAAGTGAAAATGAAATTTCTGCATTATTCTGGGTTACCCTGTAGTCTGTAGATGCACGTGTGTGCAATGTGCAGTCATCAGATGGACTGTTTAGCGTCGCTGGGTTGGCCGGCGGCGCCGCCGTATAAAAACAAACTGGAGGCACCGAGTACTTGGATATAATCTAGCAGACTGTTAGCTGAAGACGGCGTATCTAGTCAAAGTACTCTAGCTGGGTGCGTCTTATTAACTCTGCCACCACGTATGCTGCATGTTTTCTGTCGCTCAGCATTGCATACTCCCAACTTATCATGCACCATATCTATACGTCTTTCTGCACTGTAATCATGGCTCTGTAGTATACACTGCCTGGCGATTGGGGGCTCTTCAGGCTTCACCCTGTTATATAGCCCTAGTCCAGTGTTGATAATAAGCATAGTACTGTATATACATGTAGCATGATCTGCAGTTACCCATATTTAACCGAAAGATTGTCTCAGTGATATGCAGTGAGAAACGCTGAATAACAACTGGACTGTCCGCCGACAACTGCTGTGATTCCAATGGACGGAACATTGCTTGATGATGTAGTAGAGACCATAGATGAACTGATGAAGTTTTGATGGTCGAAGGATCAAGGTCAAGTTCGCTATGTGGTTAGGCGTGGTGCAAAACTTCCGGCCTAGTATGATGTCTTTTGGACGGTTGATGGATTTCAACAGCACGTCGATTCTTAGACGGATCGTCCAAGTATCGTCTAGTTTATGTGGTATATGGACGGACTAAAGACTTAAGTATCCAGTCGATCAAGTCTGCGACTAGGCCTGGCCACTGCGTGGAATTCCATCCGTTGTATAGCGGCGGCGACCGGGCGGCGGGTGGTGGCCAATGTGGCGTCAATCAGACTGTCCATATATTTTGCTGAACCGGGCGAGTCGAAGTTTGTTTGGCCTCTCGGTTTGTGGCGGTATTAGAATCGTTTGTTTTCCGATCCGCTTTAGCGCCACAGTTCTGTAAACCGATATATTCTGTTTGACGAGTCGTCATGTTAACTATAGGTCATGATATAAAGGATGTGCGTTCGATCACCCCTGCCAGTCCATTTGGAACGCCCTTTCTGATTTGCTTAAAAATAGGACACATTTTCCGTCTACTTTTAGACCCTAGTTTAAACATTTCCATACTTTTCTTTCTGCTAGCACAGTGAGCGCATTTGGGATTACATGTATTTACAGTTAAGGCGATCTATAAATGATTGACCTACGTATTTACATTGTGAATGATTTTTGTGATCTGTGCCTTGGCCATGAGTTTCTTTATTATAACGCCACATCCAGCAGCGATTATAAGGTAGGCTTACTGTTTGCACTCCTCGATCACTTAGCAGTTCTTTACACATAACTGCGGATCGCAGTCTTTGTTTCAGTGACCTCACAGTGGTGACCTGTGCGGGCCGCTGGCTCTCGGTTGACCCCGGCTGCTATCAGGCGCCTATATAGCGGCGCTAGCGCAGCAGCCGCTATCTCAGCATCACTGGCCGGCTGCCTCCTGCTGCTGCTGCTGCTAGTACTTATCAACTGATGTCGGCAGCCAGTCAGACTCAGTCCCAGTCTATTGCTGGCGGCGGAGGCTGGGTGTTGACTAGTTGCTAGGGAGAACCGTCAGCACCGTTATATATCGTACAGCAACTAGCTATGTGTTGCTGCCGCAGTGGAGTGGACAGACGAAATTCGCTGCGTATGACGATGATAGGAATTTTGACGTGTACGCCGCCGCCGTCGTATGTGTAGCGTGCACACAGCATTGCTGGCGTACATACTCTCGTGCTGAGTTAGATGAATTCTGTTCCGTTGCTTGATATCGCTGACCTCCTTCTTATCTATCGCCTGTGGGACCAGCGGCCGTCGCTTTCGGCATCAGCATCCCGACTATACCGTCGTAGGTACGCATAACAAGTTTCATCTATTTATGCGTTATTCTAAGGCATGTAAAGCACTAAAGCTGTGTTGACAGAAGAAGACCTAATTCTTTTGCTTAGCCGTTAAGTGGTACATCCGTTCCGAGGCGTGTTAAGCCGTGGTGGTTATATATAATGTGAAACATTTTTTGTAGTCTGGTTGGTGTTTTACTTTACTTGTAACTGTGGCTTTAACTTCGATAGATTGACTGATTGGTTGTAGCAGTTCCATCATTCTTGATCAATCATTAGTTAAGTATTCTTTTTAGTTTAGCCAGAGCAGTGGTTCTTGATGAAGTTTGTTCACTTGGTTTATGAATAAAGAATGACTGTAGCGCTGACGCGGCTGAAGTGAGAAGAAATGGATTTAAATGAATTTGTGCATCTGTATGGGTTAAAAAATTCGGTTCATCATGAGTGATGCTGGAGGTGGTGGTAAGATAACTAACTAATAACTATATACTATTTCCACCACTAACGCGGACGAAGCTACACGGACCATTTATCAGACATAGATCTGATGAGAGAATCGTCTGGTCCGTCGGGTCGATATTGCCGTGTGAACGGGACTGCCTCGGGCGCCGCCGTGTGTTCGCGCTAATAGCGATGGGAAAATTGGGAGAAACGTTTCCAGCATCCGCATCAGCGTCAGCAGCTGCGGTGGTGGTGGTGGCGGTGGAATTAACTGGACTGGCTGGAGTGAGTATGGAGTGTATGTAACTGGAGTAGTGCTGTTGTGGATCACTGCCTTCGTCGGTGCTGGCCCGCCGGAGGTCTCCAGGTGCAGCAACGCTCATACCCAGTGATTGGATGGCTAGCCACTACCACTACTGCTGGAGCTGGGCGATTAAAATTCTGTTTCGATTTCGTTGTTCTGTTCGATTCAGGGCACTGAGGTAGACAGGAGAGGGGCATGGGGTTCATGTTCTCCTCCCCCAGTTTTCCAGGCGGGACAAGCACAAACTGCTTTCAAACTGCAGTTAAAATTGGTCAGTTGATTCTTTAAAAAAATTGGTAAAATTGTTGCCACCGCATCTCATATTTTAAAGATATTATAATACACCAAATTCGATTTTGGCTGGGTCTCAGCTACTGGTTTTCAGGGTTGCAATAAACCTGTTTTTAACGTCTTACTGTCTATCTGTGCCGTGACTTATGACTCCAGACTTTGATAGTCACTTTTATCACTGGAGCTGGGAGTCCCGGTGATAAAAAGGACGATGTACAGTAGATAAGCCAAAAATGGTGTGAACGTTCCCCGGGATGCGAGTAACCGGTGTACCCGTTTTCAGGCCAGAACGTTAAGGGTCAAGGTCGTCAGACGCAAAATCTCAGGGTTAGCGGATCAGGCGTGCTGGACGACTCAGGCGCCGACTGCAAAATAGACGTAGCCCATCACTATAGGTCGTCAGTCGAACGGACATGTCGGGACTTGGCGTCCACGGTCTGTACGGCCCTAGGCTCTAGGTATATAGCAAGTTGGGTGCGTTCGTCTGTGGCGTGCGCGGTGTGGTTACGATTTGTTCGCTGATTGATTCGGGCGCTGATCGCCGACTTCGCCGTCCTGCTAAACTGTCTAATGACTTGCAGAGATCCTGCTAGGTGTAGCTAGCTAGCTCTGTGTATACATACAGTACAGTTCCAGTGCCGGTCGCTGGTAGGTCCACTAGGGTGGTGCTGTGTAGCCACGACTTCCACCGGCGTCCATTTACGGACTGATTGCGACCAAGTCCAGTGACTATATATGACCGTCTACCCCCTCACCCACTCTTTTCCCCACCCTGCACCTATTAACCCTTGCTCACAGTTACAACACAACTAATGATAGATGATGATCATGATCATCATGAAGTCATCTAATGTATAAGCCGCACAATGTCTGCAGAGCTGAATATGAGGCGACAGGATAGATACAAGCTGTCTCTAAGTAAGTAAGTAAGTAAAATGTAAATTTTTATATCGCATACATTAAGTAAACCTCTGATGCGCTAGATGCAATGAGCAGTACCCAGTAGCACCCCCTGCATGTATCAACGTATTGTAGCTTCAGCGTTGTCGCGTTATTCATCCCATTTGCTGTAAATAATTAACAGTTAGCTGTTCCTTTCGTATCCTAGTCTTGCCTCTAGAATGTACTTTTTTGTTGTGACCAGTTTCAGTACAGCACTTATGCCGCTGTCGTAATCTTGATTGATTTATGCTCGCCAGTGCGGCGGAGGGTTAATGTTAAGGACAAGCAGCGTTCGGTGCTGCTACGTATTACCACTAATCAGCTGTGGATATGACACGTACCCGGTCGTACAGTGCCGTGCGGTGCAGACTTCAGCCGTGTGCAGAGTGTGGCGACGGCGTCAGCAGCTGTTGCTAATCATAATTGCCGGGGTCTCTAGCGGCGATTGATTGACAGACAGACTGACGGACAGTGTGTGCTTCCGCAATCACGACCCACTGACAGATCATGGTTTGACTGACAATTTGACGGATGCTGCAAATAGATGTCCGTGGTCTGTCTCTCTGTGGCCGATAAAAGAACTGTTATGCTGCACAGTTGTCCGCCATAAAGTTAACACTTCACTTTTGTTGTTATGGTAATTTTTCAAAGAGCAGTGGTGTAACTGTTTTCATTTTTGTACTCTTACTGCAATGTAATAACGTACTCACATAATTATCTGAACTCTGGCGTAAAAACACATTCACACGCAGTAAACTAAAAAACCAATCACCTCGTTATACAGTCCTTGATATACTTTTTTGTGTAGACTTATCAGCGTGGACAATGCAGCGCTGCTGTCCTGCTATCAGTGTATTTTTCATCTCAACTGAAAAACTGCTTAGCACTGACTAAAAGACAGCGCATCCAGTCTGTTGCTTCTACCAAGTGTTGCTATCTGTGCGTCGATTGGCACTGCATGGTTGATGCTAATGTCTTATTATCAGAGACAGATTTGTCACTGATGCGTTGCTAAGGGATTGCATCATCATCTCTGCCTATTAACTGTACTGAATCGTGAACTTGAGTGATAAGTCGAGTGGCTCCCAGGGTTTGCATTGCCTTTTTATTAACAGAAGAAGACCATAGACCGAGCAAGCTCTGTTGCGGTGGGAGCTTATTTCTTTTGCAGAGTTTTGAGTTTGTGAGTGGGCGACGATTGAACTCAATTAAGCTAGCATAAAACCAGTGTTTGAACTGTGAAAAATTACCTGGGGAGTTGAACTTTTCGACGATCGGAGCCCAACAAAATTGTGATGTAAATTGTATGTCTACAGTAGCCTATATAGCTGACCCCCTGTACATAATTTGACAGTGTGTTAGGGGGTTGAGAAAACAGTTGGGGGTTCAACCTCCCTCCCACCAGTAATTCAAACTCTGCATACAACTCTGTTTGAGTCAGCCGGAGGCCTTCTCCGTTTGTTAACAGAGAGCGCTTTTAACTGACTTGGCCAGTATGCCAGCAGTTCTGGTAACAAACTTTGTATGGTTACCTGTCCGCAGACAGTGTCTGGTCAGTGGTCACTATAGTCTGAAAGGCCACTTGTCGGAAATTGGCCTGAAAATTGGCTATAACTCGGTCCGCCGTAGCCGGGATCTGCCATAGACAAACGGCTGTCATAGCGAAGGTCTGCCAAAGCCAAAGATACAATTTGTACTTATTTCTAACTCTGTCACTAACCCAGTCTTTCTCTGTAACCTTGGCGCTGTTCGGAGTAGTGCCCCTTCAGACTATCCCCCGTGGGCTCCGGCTCCACAGACAGCCATTCGGGCATATATACTAACCGGGCTCGGCGTAGTGTCACACTATTGTAGCATCAGTTGATGTTTGATTGACAGTCAGTGCTGTTAATTGTAGCTACTAAAAAGTGATGGACATCGAGGCAGGGTGATAAACAGATGCTGACTGCTGCTGATAGTGCTGCTGCGGCTACTGCTGCTGGTTGCCGTAGCAACGCGGCAATCATGAGCGAGTCGTCAGTTTCCCCTAGTATCAACAACAACAACGTTGCCACGGACTTGTCGTCGTCGTCAGCCGCAGCCGGTCACGACGACAACCGCCAGCGACCCATCGACAGATCTAAACCACGCAAAGGTTCGTCATATCTATCAATATCTTTATTAAACTATTATTTGTAATGTGTGAATTTTACGATCGAAGAATAAAGAGTCTGTCGGTCAATATGATGTGCACCGTCTGCCTATCTATACAACCATTACTATGAATGCTCTGTGAAACGTCCTCGGTTCATGCTGACTGTGGTGTTTCTATGCTCTCATCGTTCTCCAGTTTGAAGCCGTATACGGGAACGGGAGAGACGGACGGACGGATGGACGGACGGACGAGATTCGCAATGCGGCCTATTAGCCTTTGGACGGCCGCATGTAATGCCGCCATTACAGAGGAAGGCCACTGTGCATGCGTTGCAAAGATGAAAAAAGTCGTAGTGTCACGACTCACACCCTGTCATAATCAGCCTAGAAGCTAAGAAAATGTTAACAGTTGAAGGGTTATGCAGGAATGACTGATCGGCACCATAACTCTATAAAGAACCCATGATCTTTTATCACGTAATTGGGGCACTACAAAATTTTTATAGGATATGATTCCATATAGGCTGTATGATATGAACTTTGCTAAATGTTTTTTGGCGTCAAACATTTTTTGCAGCTGTATCTTTTATAGATCGTTTGAGTATAGGATGAAGGTATTGTACTATGCGCAGTTTGCGGCCGTGCAAGTTAGGAATAGTCTGTGCTGTACGCCGTACGGGAGGTAATAGCATGGCATGTTGATGATGCTGCATAGTGGCTATGGCTAGTGCATATAGGCGGCTTTGGCGCCGTGTTGACTTTAAACTGTCTGCAAGCAGCATCCATGCTTCATGTAGCAGTAGCAGTAAGATGAACGCTGTCTGTGGCGCCTTGCTGTGAGCCGCCTATCCAGTTACATTCACAGAGACCCTAGAAGCCAGCCAGCCATTGAGTGCTGAGATATGTGTATGGACTCCAGACCGACCCCCGCACACCGCTCTGCCATGCAGCTCAGTCTCTATATATATTATACCACGTGTGTTAATAACGAGCTTTCAGTTGGCTAAAAAAAAGGTGTGGACACTTACACTGGGTCTTGGATCTTGGACCGTTTGACTGTGGCTTTACAGGATCTGTCTGTGATACTGGGCATCAGTGGCGCGCCATATATTAGGGGATTAGGCCTACTCAGTACTGTACAACGTATATAGTAAGGTTGCATTTCCGGTTTTTGGTGCCAACGTGTGGAATGAGTTTCGACTTTTCTTTCCATCGGGCATTACATTTACCTTCGCACCATCACTGTTGGTCTTCAGCCAGCGTCTCATTCCCGAATCTACTCATTTGACACTTTACTGACGTGGTCTTTATGCTTATTATTTAGGCCACGTTGAGCCTCTCTGTGATGATGATGATGCTTTGAAGCTATAGAGATTGTGTGAAAATTTTAAATAAAATATCATTTGTTTGACATTCTGGCCAGAGATCATGTTTATCGGCGCCGGTTTTTGGCTATAAACGTATCACGGGCTTGACATCTATGTATAACTGTATATCCACACAAAACATTTTGTACGGTTGATGGCGAGTTCTAGTTGGTGTCCTCTTGAAATAGCGGAGTAGCAGTTTCCTTAGCTGAACTCTTTAGCTGAAGTCACTCTACATGTGCAGTTGCCTAGGTGTTGCTTGTTGCGGCATCTAATACAGGTACGGGTATCTGTAGGTGCCTAGGTGTGTCTGCCAGTCTGGTGATTGCTACGGTATACCAGTGCACGTTTGATGACGCCGTCTGGTTACTTATATCATGCAGCGGCAATACTACCCTAATCCATTGAAGATATACCTATTCCTCATTAGTGTCAAATTGCTCTGATTTGATGACTATGCGGATGGTTGGTTATATGTACTTGCATTCCGCCATATCTACCTGGGATTGTCTGGAATTGATTGGAAGTTGATAAAATCTAGGTAGGCTACGGTGGGAGTTGGTTGGATCTTATTATTGTAATGGAAATTATTGTATTGGAGATGTTTCAAGAATATCGATATTACAAAATTTTGTTCGATCGACATGAACATCAGCGCAAGAAGTATTCGTAGTTACTTCGCTCTATGGCAATAAAACACCATGTTGTACAATAAATGCACAGCAAATCTGAATTAAATGGAGTTGGGTTTATTTATTACGCGACCGTCTAAGTAGGTCGCATTACTGGTCTTGGTGCAGGATTGTACTCAAAGACAAAACGGTGTAGAGAAACCAAAATTGTTATGAACTTTTCTTTGAGCGGGGATGCCAGTTTTAGTTCAGTAGGTCAAAGGTCATGGTTATGGTTAGCTGTATGTGGACGGTCGCGTAATATGTCGGATTGTCTTGTCGGCACTGGGCCGACGTTTGTATGTCTAGTGGTCGCAGAATGCATACAGACCACCTGCAGAGCTACGGTAGGTGGTGTGTGCCAACTGGTGGTCATGGACTGATCTGAATGCTACAGTTAACTGGCTCTCTGGTGGCCATACGCTAGAGGCCAGTCTGATCATTCTACTACCACCATGTACATTGTAGGTCCTGTATAGCCTGGTACATTGTTAGCACTTAGCAGGTCGGTGTGGAATGTTAATGCTAGCACGCGGCTGGCATCTCTGTGACTATGCTTCGCTGACCTGGTAGCACTTAATGAGCTGTTCAGCTGGTGGACACGGTCAGCTATGTTTCCCAATGCCCAAGCTAGTTTCCACGGTTAAATTCTGTTGGTGACGTCACATTGTCATCTCCCCCCGAGAAAAGTCGACCTTTCTATCCCCCTAAGAATTGTGTTTAATTTTTAGGCTTTCTATATGGTAACTGCAGTTTGCATTGCAGTGGAAACTTTATGTATCTGAATCTGGATCGTGATACAGAAACTTTTAACTGGATTGCCACCAAATCTTGAGTAGCTTCTAGTCATTTACTTTTATTTTAAATTCATTTGTCTGCTCATGCGAATGCTTGAGATGAATTGTCGAGAAGCCTGTTGACTTCATTAGCAGTGCAGTATATCTCTGTTCACTTCAATCAAGTCTGTCGTTCATTGTGAATGAGTGGCTGTCACTGTGTCAGTATATAATATGTAATGTAATGTACTCGAGACACGCAGTCGTCGAAAACAGCAGGAAAGTGACGCATATTTTGCGTAGTTTTCATGGTGAACTAAGACGCTCGACGGGTGGACGGATGGCCGCATATAATGTCAACACTCGGCGCCGACATCACATTCTTGTTGCCTGGATTACCGTGCTGTGTCGGCAGCTTTTTGAGCATTACCCTATTAGCTTAAGCGGTTCAGTGCGCGACCATACGGTATACAACACCCAGGCAGTCAATAGCAGTGCTATATAGTGGCTTTATAGCGAGTAGGCCAATGATGTTGTCTGTCGATGCTCGCTATACGACTTAATACGTCGCACCGCTGACGTACCGGCGCCTCTACGCCTTGGCACCCTTTCATGATCCGTGCCTTGTGACGACTTTGGCACCTTTCTTTGTGAGTAGGGGTGCACCGGATCCAGATCCAGATCCGGATCCGGCCAGAAAAAAAGGATCCGGCCGGATCCGCTGGATCCAGGCCGAATCCCAGAGAGGTCATGTATCCAAATAATTTCATGGCATTGACTATCAATTACTTCAAGTTACTGGCAACATATATAGTCTCTGTTGCATAATGTCTGGTGTCCAGAATTCATTGTCATTGATGATTATGAATAAAAAAAGCTTACTGTCGGATTCACGGACTTTAGATTCGGCCAGATCCGAATATTCTGGATCTAGTGCAGCCCTATTTGTGACATTGATGATACGTTTAGGCAGCTGTTGATAACTTCTCAATAATACGAGTACTGGCATTTGGAGCGCAATAGAGATGTCTTCGTTTCCGCGCTATATAAATTTGCGTTTTACTAACTTGCTTGTCTTTTTCATTTCATTTATTTAGAACTATTGAGTATACAAGCCAAAGCTTGGACGTTAGCAGCCACATCGCGCAGTATCCGCAGTGTAACTAACTACACTGGGGGACGTGGGGTATAGCTGGGGCTAAGGAAAGATAGAAACGGGGATGAGCTCTGCCATCATGGCTTTGTGGCTTGGCCGCTTGGGAAGGACTTATGCTTTTTAAAACAATCATCCCTGTCTGAGTCCAGCCGTGGCTACCATTGCGTCGTGTCGTCACGGCGCCGGGTCCGGGGCAGCGCGGGGCACGGTGTGCTCTCTGTCGCCGGGCAGGCAAGCGGAACCACCGGATGACGCGACGACGACGACGACGACGAAAGCTGTGCACGTTTATTAGCGACGACATGCGAACGACTCCAGCCCTGCGCTTTGGCTATATAGTGCTGCAGCACACGCGCTCGCTCTAATATATATGTACAGTATACGTGCAGTGCTAGATCTCGGCCGGCCCCTGTTTTGTGTCAGTCGCTCGTCGTAAAGTAGCACAACAGTGGTGTCGGTTCACGGAAGAAACGGCTATATCTGTCGGACCGTATACAACGTATTGTCGGCAATCGGTTTATGTAGAAATAATGGCGCTGGCGTGCATGTCGTGACTGCATAGTGTACTTGCTACATGTATATGCCATCTCTCTCTGTCAACAAAGTGGGTCGGTCCTTTTTCCGATCAACCGCAGATGACGTTGCTGATGATCAGAAGTCGTGTGTCACTTGCCGTTCTGTTCGTCGAAGTCTGCCTGTCGCCGTCCACATGCGGTGGACTGAACTGACACTGGCTGGTGGTCGCCGCCGTGCATGCTGGGACGCACATTCAGTCGGCAGGGTGGTGCTTAATCATCTCGGTGATCTCGTGTGATCTGGCAGCTGTGCTTCATATCATATTATACGATGCTGCTGTAGAAATCCATTTCGTATCGTGCACTAGTGATTACGGTGTTATTTCTTCTACGGTTGATGCCGCACTGATGATGTACCTGGAATCTAACGGCAAAGGTATCGGCCGCAAGAGTCAGTCTGAAGAGGCACTAGTTCGAACAGAGCTAGGTGATGTTAGGGATAAGATTAGGGTCTGGGTTAGTGATAGGTTCTATATGCAATTTATCCTTATCCTTATTTAGGAATACTTACTTATATAGGAATAGGGATAAGTTGCATCTTTGGTTTTGGCGGCGCCTGGCTATATGGCGGAACGGAACCTGACCAAATTCGGACTAGTGCGCCTTTGGACTGTGACCAGTCATCTGCGACTGAAGTCGGTTGGGCTTACCACCATTGTGATCGCTGCAGTCGCATCTTTTTGTGTTGTCATCGTTAGGCTTATGCTATTCTATGAACTCTTGTCTGTGAACAGTTTAGTTCAGTTCATTTCTGTCGTTTTGTACACGCATGTACTTCTGTAGTTGAATACTAGTGATCGTTGATAGAGGCCAAAAGCCTCACATGCTACAAGCTCTGCAGTATGCATTCTGCACGGTCATCAACTGCTTCGTCTTGCTCTTCCTTTGAATTATCTCTTGATCGTACAGGTCTCTTACTTTGGTAAGATGTATAAGTATTTTTAACGTTTTCTTGATCAAGTCGTCTTCACATTTGTCTGCTACATCGTGAGTGAAAAAAATCACCAGACAGTTTTTGCTACTCGTGGATCATTGCATGTCGCGCGGTATAGCCCCGTAAATTGTCCGTTTCTCTCTGACTGTTTGTCTGCGCGTTTGTTGTGTCGTGTGCATATAGCTTACACTACACGATTTTTTGTATGAAGTCTGCTCCTCGAGGCTGTATAACATGGGCGAATTAACCCTAGGGATATGTCCTCAAATTTCGGCCGGAATAAGGGAGGGTGGGATGGCTGTTTTTAGTGGAATATCTCTGAAACGGCTCAAGATATAAACCCGTGATGTTAAAAAGTGCTGGCTCATTCATTCATGTGCGTTTGAGCTAACAGTTGATAAGATAGAGTTTGAAAAAGCCAGCTGATATGAAGTTCACTTGTCGGAGCGAAAGAGGCAGTAGTCCAAACAGCGTGGTGGTTAGGTGTAGAGTTAGGGTTAGTGATATGGTTAGGAGTAAAGGTGAAGGTAAAGGTCCGTATATAGCTCTTTAGAAGATTGAACTCCTCGCAGAGCTACGGAGCGTCACCTGCCATATGGGATCACACAGTGTTACCTGCCACCCGACACAGGTGAACGCGCCCCGCCTTAAACCCAGCCAGATAGGCCGGTACTCGATTTACCTACCCCGGAAGGATGGAAGGTTGAGTTGACCTAGAGAGCTGGTTACATACGGAGATGGTTTACCTGGCCGCAGGCAGTCACCTATCGCAGTACTAACCCGGCCAGGCGTGCAGTAACTTCGTTGATCGAATGAAACGCGTTACCCGCTACGCCAGGCCACCAGGAAATGAATAAATTGCACTTTTGGCTTTGGCGGATCTTGGACATGGCGACCCTTGGATGTGGCGGGATTGGCGGCCCCTGGCTATGGCGGACCGAGTTTCAGCCAATTTCGCACTATGTACCCCTTCGGACTAGCGACCAGGCACGACAAGGCCGAGGTCTGTTCTGCAACTGTGTCTGACGGCTGTCGTAATCTGGGAATACATCTGCAGCCGATGTCGTCGGTGCTGTACGTGGGCATGCATGCACCATTACGACTGGCACTGCAGACTTACTATAGCAGTGACCGGTGTGATTGGTTGGTTGGAAACTCGGAATTGTACCTGGTAATTATAGTACGGCATGCATTGCAAGGTCTATAGTGACATGACACACGGCACGGCTGGCTGTGTATATGACTGATGGTTGGTCAGCCGGTGCGCCCATATATATGTGTGTGTGGCGGCATCGGCATCGTCTTTGATCTCTCTCTCTCTCTCTCTGCAATGTCGGGCCGGGGTATATGGTGTGATCGTATTGCGTCATGTCAGCTGTATGTGTGTCTTTGACTGATTACCTGTTGACTGGCCGCCGTGGCCGGTGTTTGGTGCTGTTTAATGCCAGATTACCCACCACGATAATCACCACCGGAAGCACTCCGAGACCGTGAATTCTCGATCCAGATTGGTTATAATGGTTAAATGATATAGCACTTCACAGAAAACCCATCTCAGAGCTACTGAGCGTCACCTGCCATATGGGATCAGATCACAGTGTGAACGCGCCCCGTCCCACCATAACTTCAGTCAGACAGGCCGGTACTAGCCCTTAGGGATGAAAGGCTGAGTTGATTTTGGCTGACACCAGTCCAGAGTTGATGGATTGCAGATCGCCACCAAAATTTGGTCGATTGTTATTCAGACCACGCCCCACTTACCCTTTCATAAATTTTACCAGAAAGGTCCGTAACTTTTTGAAGTAACTGTTTGGAGTGAGTATGTTTTCCACGGTCTCTGTAAACCGGTTATGTTCCGCCGTGGATTACCCTCTTCCTCCCGTTCTTTTTGACGTCGTCGACCCGGCATTGCTGAATGAATAGCAGATTGGTGCAACGTTTTTGCATGATGCACGCTTAATAACGCCCCGTAGTTATTCTACTTGCACCCAGAGAGAGAGAGAGAGAGAGAGAGAGAGAGAGAGACTCGTGGGACTGACGAGCATGTGTAAGCTGCCAGAGGGAGCACTAGATAGCAAGCCTATACTCCACTACTTCGTTTTGTTGTGGACTCGGTGGACAAGTCTTAAAATAGTGGCGAGCGATCACTATAGTCCGAAATTGGCTATCGGTTTGTCAAAACCGATAGCCAATTAGTGTCAAAACCGGGAACGTCAAAACTATTGCACCAAGGAACCCTAAACTTAGCCCTAACCGTAGCCCTATCCCTAACTCTAACCCTAACTTATGCCTAACTTTTTGCTGTTGGGATTAGTACCCCTTTGGACTATTGATCTGATCTGCCTCTTTAAAACAAGCTGTACATCTTGGCAAGAGTTGGCGTGCTATAGATTTTGTTGGCTTTCGATTGTGGTGACTGAGAGTTATTGTACAACAAGTCCGCAACAAATCGTATTTGTATAAGTGGAGTATGTGATTAACTGGTTGCTCAGATACAATGCGTCGTCGTTCTTCGCTTCTCACTCAGTACTTGACCTGTCGTTTTTTTGTGCTGGCGAAATCGTCGTAATTACAAGTGTGTTCACTCAGGATATTCCTTAAAAACTGCAGTCAGTTTTTTATTGTCATTTGCTGCTGACTTGTACGTTAAGGTCGTCGTCAGCGCAATGGTGAACCGCTACGAACAGTTCAAAGTTCACAGTTGACAAAGGATTAACTGTTGTTAGAAAATATCTGGGACATTTTGCATACTTCAAAACTTTCAGTTATTTAAGTTCACCCAAAAGGCTAATTTTAATCGAATATGTGACATTCCGCCTAGTTTCGTATGATATGGCTTAGTTAATTTCATAAGCTGATGGTAAGGTTAGGATTCTGGAAGTCTTGCTTTTGAAAAGAGCTAATGGAAACTGGAAATACAGCTGGTAGCTTGCGTAGGGTCTTGCTAGGTCGAGGGCAGTTCTGAACTAGAGATTAGCATGTTGCAGCAGGGGGTAGGCGGTAGGCGTGGTGTAGTGGTAACGCGCCTGATCCGATCAGCGTAGTTACTGTACGCCGGGCCCGGTTAATACTGCGATGGGTGACTGCCTGTGGGCAGGTCAACCATCTCGGGATGTAACCAACCGCCTAGGTCAACTCAGCCTTCCATCCCTCCGGGGTAGGCAAATTGAGTACCGGCCTATCTGGCGGGGCGCGTTCACCTCTGTCGGGTGGCAGGTAACACTGTGTGATCCCATATGACAAGTGACGCTCCGTAGCTCTGAGATGGGTTCGCTCATTAGGAGCTATATACGA
>Ga0056128_1002861_pt1 | contig 20794 bp, 14 predicted proteins | sample WorMetLIZISLAND2_FD_71113 | JGI IMG/M metagenome (GOLD analysis project Ga0056128, IMG submission 71113) | Marine gutless worms symbiont microbial communities from Max Planck institute for Marine Microbiology, Germany - Olavius geniculatus... ... | reverse complement strand
ACTAGCGACACGTGCAACTCGAAAACAGGGACTTCGGTCACCAAAAGTAATAAGAAATACACTATGCGGAGTGCGAACGAATACTGAGTGAAGCAGACAACATAAGAACGCCAAAAGGCTTGTTGTTATTATTATTATCATTATTGTCGTCGTTTCGATCCTGTCATCGGCATCAAGTTTCTTGTGACATGTAGCCAGCAGGAGAATTTAGTGCTAGGCAAACTTGCAATTCTAGCGACCCAACTGTCACTATCATGCAAATATTAACATGATAGCTTCGCTACAACCCGTTACTGTAGCTGTTGTCTTTATACCGTATATATGTGATGTTCGTATCAATTGTTCGTATATATACGTGAATAACGTGATATGTTCAGTCTGTCGTCATCGACTGCTGTATTATAAGTGTAAGCTGTACAAGTTATGACGTTCATGTATTCGTATAAGTCGAGCGCTAGCGTTAATTTGTCGTTTTACTGATAAACATTTCAGTATGATCTCAACATGCCTAGATGCATCCGGAAAGAAATTAATCTGAGTGAAAATCCCGAGGCAGAATTCACAACAGAACTGCGGTACGGTTTAAGAGAGAAACCTCGCGAATTTCGCGAAACTGAACGAAGTCGTAAACATACGTAGCATTGCACTGATTGCAGTGTAATGTGAAATAAAAGTTGCATTGCTGGACATCATTTTTACAGCGCGTCGTCACACAGCTTGCTATGCAGAGTGCTGTCTTTCTGTTCTACGCTGGTATTGTCAAAATGACACAACAGAACCAGAATCACGAGAATTTTTCTGACGGTTAGTTTTTGCCAGATTATAGGGCTTAAGGTTCATTCAAAAATTCGATAAAGCTCACACCACTTACTCCGATGATGGCGTTAAATGAGAAAGAAAAGGTCAAGTGGCGATTTTGGCCTCTAAGTTACTATAATTAGCAAAAGTGGTCTTTAGGAATGTTATTTATTATTTATCACTAATAAAATTTTACATACACGTTTTTTGAGCGATTCAAATTGAACATTCTTGGATGACGAAACGTTAATGAATTTTTACACGTGTCATTTGGGGGGGAAACCACGTGATTTAAATAAAACTAGTCTTTGCTGTAGAATTTTGCCAAAACTTTTCTGGCAATATAACTTTATGCTGGCATTCGCAAGAGTTATTGCTACTTTAATTTAATGACAGTAAACATGGCTATTTACGCATATGTTTGGCTTTATGTCGGTATATTTTCCCCGAGTATTGTTGTGGCTTTTGAATCAACTTTTTTATAGTTATAAAGATAAGAATATTAGCAGTAACGTCGCCCAGGGACTGTATAGTTTATGGTAATATGAGGCTTGGTCTATTCGCGTAAGTTGCCTGGAGATGAATGTGATGATGATGACGATGATGATGATTGAAATCGACTTACAAATAACAAAACATTGTGTAAATAAAAAAAGTTGGAAACGCTTTAACTCCTTTTCAGAGGGCTGGTTTAATAGCTAACGATGCATTGAAAGTTTTGAAACATGAGCTAGAATACTGAAATTGACTCTTACTGTAAATATGCACAATAAATTTGAAATGCAGCTGTTTTTGCAGAGCAGTGGTAATGTTAAACACGTCAAAAATCGACGGCAGCCTGTGCGAGTTACATATCACACAAATACAACCAATCAGACGAACGCAAAAAAGATTTTCTAGGTACAAAATTAATCTTCTAGCAATGTTTAAAGTCTTATTAACGACAAAATTATTAAAACTATAATTTTAGTCTACAATCTACATGCTATACATATACGAGTAGTTACGCCTTTCTGTTGTTGCCGTTTTCCCGTAAAATGCATGATTTATAGACCGTAAAATATGCTTGTTCAGTAGTGAGGCTTAGTCCGAGCCCAGAGAAAAAAAGACAGTTTGGTATCCCATTGCAAAACTGAATAAGAGGCCAATGTAAGAATTGCTACTCTTCGCAAAAAATCGCAGCACTATGGTTGGCAGAAATACACTGTGTCTCAAAAAACATCCCGAACATTTTCGATTGTAACTTGAAAAAGAATTATCGAATTTTAAGAGTTTTTGGTAAAATATTTTAGAGACAAGTGGCCATCAGATCATTATGTAGTATTCCACTTCACCCACTGTATGTTTCTGCATTACCTGGGGAAATTAGAACCAACAAAATATTGCATTTTTACCTAAGTGGTATTATTACTTAGTGTAAATAACACACAAAAACATTTTGTTTACATTTTTGACACTTTAGCTGACACTATATTCAATCGTTTCATTTTTCAGCTGTCTGCAACAAAACTGATCAAAATGTTGGCCAATTGTGCAATCGCAAACATGGAGACGATTTCTCCATTCATTGACGACAGTATCAATAATGTTACGCTCCATATTAATCCAGATTTCACTAATCGCTTTTTGAATTCATAAACATTCCTTAACGTCATATGGTAGACATACTGCTGCATGACAGTTAAATCTTGTAATCGACTGGCTCTTAGGGTTACAGATCAGGATACACGGAATTTATCGACGTTTTTTGTCATTTCAGCGCATATGTTTGATTTGTTTCAACTTTTTTTATAGTTATAAAGATAATCTAGAGACACAAGACTCAAGGTTTGATTTCCCCAGGTAGTGCAAAAGCAGACATTAGGTAAGGTAGGAACTTAAACAGTCATTTAATAGCCAGTTGTGTCAGAAATATGTAAGCCAATAATTATTGAAATCTGACAATCATGCTTCAAGTTACGGTCAATAATGTTCGGGATGTTTTTTTCACGTTTTTTGGCATATTTCAACGCATATTTTGCTTGGTTTTCTTTCACGAGATAGTTCAGAAGCAGACATTGGGTGAGGTAAAAAAAACTAAACTGTCATTTGATGGCAAATTGTGTCAGAAATATTCACACCAAAAATTATGAGAATCCGATAATTTTTTTTAAGTTAGAATCGAAAATGTCCGGGATGTTTTTTGAGACAGAGTGTATACTGGGTAGAACATCACGGAGAGTCTGTGCTTTGCGATGTAACTGACACGTTCGTGTCATCAATCGATGTTTCTGCGCATCTGCCGACGAGCCAATACGTTCTCATCATTCCCTTGCCCTGTGACAGACAATATTGTTAATTCAGTACAAATTTAAACCACCGATACCTTTATTCGGTGCTAAATTCGCGTTTTTGTTAAAGAAGTAAGATGATTGAAACTGTTTGACCGGCCAAACATGTTCTCTAGATGTCACCCATTGTTTAAACAAGCGCAAAATCAGGCTCACATTAACGCGCTCAGAGAAAGATATTTAATTATTTTTTGGTTGCAGATTTTCTTTTGAGTGTTTAAGTGAAAAAAATCTTTACAATTGATAAACAATATTATAACGCCATTGCGATGACGGCGAAAGGCATTGACGCGCAAACCTTGACAGGTATTTCTCCGCGGTAGTCGAACTGAAATTTCTGCGTTGCTTGCAATCTGGCGTACGTGGACTCAGATATGTGAATTTTTCCAGCTAACGACACGCACACACAAACATGTACAGATTAGCATTGCAGTGACGCAGTGACGGCTCAGTTAACAATAGTAGCAGAAATCTATCAAAGCTCGCGTATAAGCGATTAAGGTAGCGCGACGTTTCCAGACTTGAGTAGGCTTAAATGACGAAAAATTGTTAGCGTAGGCCTACACATTTCTGACAAAAAAATTTTAGGACGTTTATTCTATGGGCAGGTGAATCAAGAACACATGAACATAGCCGTGTCTTGCACGGTTTTCTCTACGTCCAGCAAAATCAATAGATGCTAATAACATTTACGTATTTTCGTCCACGTTTTACCGTTTGATGATTAGCAACTTTTAACCGCCTTACGATGCATCAAACATTAATGACAAAGTACTGTATTATTATTATTATTATTATATTATTATACTTGGTTTATAATGCACGTTAGATCTTTCACAACGTGGAGAATCTCAAGTTTTTGGCCCGGATTCTGCTCTTAACGTACTTAGTCAGCCGGAAAAAAACAAACCGATTTTGGCTTTTTGTTCTGAGCATCCTAGGCTCTTAGCAAAGCGAGCTCTGCATCATCTTGTAATTATTCGGTTCGATTAAAGTCGCACGTACGCAATCCGGTCGACTGCATGCGAGACGCCGTGTTGACGGTGTCGCCAAACAGACAATAGCGAGTCATCTTTGTCCCAACCACTCCTGACACGCACGCGCCTGCTCGCACAAAACACACACATGCAAAGTTATTTAAAGCAACTACAAGTAAAAATGTGTTGTTTCAGTGCCGACATATTGTGCGCCCGTCCGCTTATAAAGCTGTGCAACCTTAACCTTCATCGTAGTCTTGACCCTTGATTTTTTTTAGCTAAAAATGACACAGAAATTACTTCTCCCCTGACAAACGTTTACATAAATTTAGGTTTTCTACGCGTTGTTGTTTTCGAGTTAGAAGCCCGTACGAGAAGAACGGACGAACAAACGCCCATATTGCGATCTATTAATACAGAATATGATATTTTTGCACATCAGAGGCAGCTGCTGTTAAAGCTACTTAAACACATTACGATCATATTTTGACTAGCTGAAGCGTAAAGAGAAAGAAAGGGAACGAAAAAACTGCTCGTGTGTTCACTTGGCCTCGGTATGACGTCAGATACAACTGACCAGTGTGAATGCCGATGCGCAGTTGAATCTGTACGTCTCCGCGTCGGCGTGTCATCGTCACGCCGTTCACCGCCGACCGGATGTCGACCGCCATGTTGGCTATCTCGGTCACGTGACGCTCGCCATTGCGCTGAGGCATGCCGCTCACGACCATGTACACGCTGCCGACCGTCTCCACCTACCGAACATTTACACAACTAAGTTCATTTCAGGAAGACAGAGAAACACTTGCGTGCTACATAATGTAACGTCGAGTCCTTCCCGAACCCTAATACCCCGTTTACACGATCAAGCAAACATCGAGCTATCGTCGAGCAAACATCCAGCAAATTCATTCAAAATACACGTGCACGACGTGTGCTCTAATTGCTCGATGTTTGCTCGACGTTTGCTTGATGTTTGCTTCATCGTGTAAACGGGGTAAAAGTCCGTAAGACCCAAGTGCGTCGACACTAGTTTGCACTGCAAAACCACAGACACGAGGCTAGTGCATTATCGCGCGGTGTGAATGCTTCAATCAAATCAGTTAATCAATCTCTTACTACGCCTAGCGACAGAGGAATGATTAGACTGAGTTGATCTGAATTGCTGGTCTGCTGACGGTCACTCATCCAAGTACCAACCGGGCCCAGAGTCCATTAAAATAGTCTTGTTAATACCCCGTTTACAAGACAGAGCAAACATTGAGCAAGCATCGAGCAAACATCAAGCGGGCTTGATGGAATCCAGCCCCTTGGCTCAAATGTAGGCTTAGGTTTAGCCCACAGCTGATCGCGTGTTATATATAGGCCTTCCAATTACAACCCGCCCGCCCTCCTAATTAGCATGCTAATTACCATAGCTCGTCGAGCTATCTGGATAAATAGCAAACATCGAGCAGACGTCGAGCAGACGTCGAGCAATTATCATGTGTATTTTGAATACATTTGCTCGGCGTTTGTTTGATGTTTGCTCGATCGTGTAAACGGGGTATAAGCCGCCGTTAGTGTGACTAGAGCATCAGATATGTTTTTAACGGTATGCGCTATACAAGTTTTTTTGCTGTAATCTACCAAAAAGCAACGCTGTCGATTATTGTAACAAATGGCAGATATATCGTGTTTTTACACCGTCTACATTTTACTGATGAGACAAAGCATCGGAGACTTTATAGACGTCGTAGGCGTCGATGTATGAATCGATAAGTCCGTAAATGCTGTTCAGCAGACTGACGAGTTCCATCGGTTCACTCTCTAGCGTGATGTCGACAAAGTCAGCGATGTCACTGAAATATAACGTGGCGTTCTGCACACACAGCAGCGCGGAAATTAGCAGGCTTGTTTTACAACCAAAATGAGTAAGTAGAATAACTGAGCAAACTCAGCCAACTCGAACCGCACAATGTTTATACAAGATAATTTTGTTTTCAACAAATAAATACGCCGTGTCAGCTGTTTTAAAACAGTTATCATGTTATCAAAAACCCATCTAAGCTCAGTCTAAAAGTTATTAAAGCTGACATGAGTTTATCAACAGTCAGCTAAATGTTATACTTTATGACACAATTTAACCGCTTGAAATTACCGGTAATTACGTCAGTTATTCTTAAACTAAATTATTAGATTCGAAAATGACAAAAATATTAATTAAAAAACAACTATAATAATATTTTAAGAATCCAATAAAAACATTAATTTTTGTCGCTTTGAAATGTTGTCCAAGTAGTTTTATTGACATTTTGCGATTATGTGGCTGACGAAAAACACATTATCAGACACTTATAGTTCTTAGTCAAACGGACGTACTTCGTACTCTTCTGCTTGAACGGTCTTGCCAGCACGCAGTCGTTTGGCGACCGATCTCGGCAGCATTTCAGTGAGTAGGTCCTCGGTCTTGCGTCGCTCTTTCTGCAGATCGCCCGCTTGGCTGGCGAATATCATCGAGAAGCCTCGCATGTTGTCGACCGTCATCGACGCGTTGGAGACAATGACGCGTAGCAGAGGAACCTTCAACAGGACGCAACAAACTACTGCTTTAACGTCGCATCCGAGCGATTCATGCAGAACAAAAACGTTCACTAGGTTTAAATGTTCATTGTTTGTTGTTAATTTTCGCGAGATTTTTCACGCAATGTAAGCTAACAGCGGACATTTTGCTAGGACTAAAAATTTTTTGACCGCGATCATATTCAGGTAGTTATTTTCTAGCCACAAAAGCACAAATCGTTCCGTATCTCTTTCGAACCAGTTTCCGCCAAAGAACTCTGTATGAAGAAAGTTGTCACGATATTGTGTATTTGAATTACCGTGTTTGATGTGTTAAACCTGGCACGAATATAATGTCATAATTCGTTCCAGGTTAAACAAAAAAGAGAGGTAAGCCTACTTTGCCGATTTGACCAATAACGATGTCAAGGTTGAGTTGATTTAAGTAATTTGTTATATTTAAACAAAAGCGGCTACCGATTTTACAAAAGTCATGTGGTACTAAACCGGGAAAACTCCGTTGATCGACAGCCGCAGACAAACACAGTATGCTATAAAAATTTTACCGTCGGTTAACACGCCGTTATTTATAGTCTATATAAGCGAATTTAAAACATCAAAAGTTTCAATTGATCGTTGTTTTGGAAACGAGAAAAAAGAAGAAGTTAAACGAAGCAAACCTGAGCGCAAATGAGCAGAACGTAGACGATGATTTCTACCACGCATCGCTGCTGGGCTGCAGTAATCACTTGACGACTTCTGCCAATTAGCGACTCCATGACCAGGATTGTAGCGCTCAGCATCTGCTCGCACGCCCAGTACCAGCTGAAAACGTCATCGGTCGTTGCACAGTCACGTGACTGTTCTATGGACGACGAAACAGCCGCCAAGACGCGCTGCGGGCACTTTATGGTGTCGGCATAGAGTCGTTCGGTCTCCGCGTCCGAGTGATAGTTACGAACGTCGCCCAGCTCGGACACGACTCGACTCCAGTTTGAGCGGAAGTAGAAACGTTCCTCGGCCGTCATGCGGCCGCACGCGTAGAACACGTGACCAAGCAAGCACTGACTTCCGGTCGCCCGCTGAGCGATGGCGACTGTGAACAGACCCGAAACTGAAGCGAACAACGCCATCTCGCAGTCAGCGCAAAACAGGCGTGGCGGCATTGTGGCGTCACTTGGCGGTACCGGAAACAGTAACATCAGTTCGCCGACTACCGCCGAGTAGTCACCGGAAATGACGTCAAGTGACGCGTTGAAACTGATCTTCGAGTGTCGCGGTCGAGTAAATAGTAAAAAGTTGCGCGCCTTCTGACTCAGTTTATGCCACATCACATCCTTTTCCATCAGCTCCCGTACCCCGTCATGCGTTGCCGTGGCAACCGAGTGCAATGACTTTGCATCCGCAGCTGCAGCGCTGACGTTTTGATGATGGCTGCAGTTTACTTGTGTCGTCTGTGATGCAAAGGAAGTTGTACAGTTTAGTTGTTGTGTGTTCGTTTTATTTAAACAGCGACGACTGGCGCCAATGTGCGCGTAGACCATCTGCGCGTGCTCAGTCTCCAGTCGTCCAATGAGCCGTCCTACGAGACTGGCTTCGTGGACTCGCGTGGACACTGACGTGACGATCAGTCTCAAATCGCGAACACTGTATCAAAACAAACACTGAATTTAAAAATGTAAGGATGTCTCTCGGAATTAATAACAAAATAATGTACTAATAATGCTTGGCCCAGAAAAAAAGTAGCCCTACACAAGCTACAAACGTAAGGAATTTAAGAAAGTGCTGTTTGTATATAAAGGTAAGAGCGTTGTTGAAATAACTAACACTGCAAAAGTCAAGATATCAAAAATGCATGAAAGACTGTGGTAATCAATAGCCTATGCTGCTATGTTATGTTGATATCGCGTCAAAGCAATGGCTATTAAATATTAATATATGTAAAAAAACACCAGTTTACAATTGCGTGTAAGGACGATGTGATGATATCAGTCCTTTAAAACAGCAAAAATCATTTGGGTAACCTTAGATGGGCTATGCATATGGTGTCCTTACAAGCTGACTTAAATTGGTAATCACTAACATAGTCTAAAGCCTTCTTCATTTGATGTTATGCGCAAAACCGCGTCATTTGACGTACTAAGCGTAAAAATCGGTCTAACGGACTCGCCTGGCGAGTTCAAGAACCAAAAAAGTGTAATAAATTTCGAACAGGAAGGGTGTATGTTTTACCTATATGGGGAGCAAAAACCCCTGGGCGGATTGAGCCCAAATTTCATTTGGTGGTAGGCGTCCACGACGTAATCACGCCTTTCTAATTTGGTGACGATCGGTTCAGGGGTTTTGGGTTGGCTGAGGGTCAAACTTTGCCTTTTCCCATAGACTTTGAAGGTCGTCCTTACAACACTCACACTATCGTGTGAGGTGTGATAACTGGCGCCACTACCAAATAAATGTGTTTATGTTCACTATAATGTTAAAAAGTTAAACAAAAATATTACGAGATTAAAGGCAAAACAAGAGATTTGTTTATGTCAACCACAAACCATCATATAACCTCATAAAAAAGAAAAAAACATATTTAGGCAACCGTACTTAAGTAACGATCAAGCTATTGGCATGGTTGTCGTCCGTCTGTCCGTCCATCTGTCTGTGTCGGATGTATTGTGATTAAGCTTTTGGTCGTAGGGAAAATTTTTTTGCACGAATAATTAGCCATGTGTGAAAGAATCATTGACCTTCAATGGCCTTGAATGGTCATAATGCACTATGATATGCCAATCGTGCACTATTTTGGCTAAACGGTAAGTCGTAGGGAATCAACGATCGTACTATTTGATAAGGCTCTGTCGACTTTCTGTAAGCTGTCAATAGTAATCACGTATCCATCTCCAGCGGTTTGGCCGCAATTTTTTAAAGAAAGTTTCAAACTGCGGTAAGGTCGGCTTTTCTAGCGACATCCGAGCTTCTCGTTGTTTTTTTGTTGCAGACAATGGTTAGTTAAAAACACAAAAAAGTAAAAGCCGCATATGCAATTGCGTTAAATTTAGTAAACGGTATGGTAAAATGATTTTGCATAACGAGCAGTTCGTATTTAATATAGGCAGTTCACCGAGACGATCATGTCGCAAATAGTTACAGAAAGAGAAAAAGAGAGATAAAGATCATATTTCGGTGGCACGAAGTATACAAGACAACGACGTTTCGGCTGCTCAAAAAATAACGTCGTACCTGTGATGAAGCAAAACAGAGGAGACGAGCGCTGCGACCAAGAGCGGTAAACTCGGCAACACGATGAGCAGAGTTTGATATGCACGACGAACTCGTGTCGAGGTCCAGTCGCTGCCGGGCTGCCAGTGTCGAGCAATTGATTCTCGCCTGCCATCGTCATCCGCTTGACGTATCGGGGCAGCGTCGACATCTTTCCGCGATGATAGAGAAGAGACGGTCGAAGAGATTGACCAACGTCTTTCGTTCGTACTCGTAGTCATGATGCTACGCAGAAACTAGGACAAATTCACCGGTAAGAGATCTCGTCGAGTGTGAGAGGCAGAGAAAAATAAATTCCAGGACAGCTGCAGCAGCAGCAGCAAACGCTGATGCAGTTATGTAGTAAACGCTGCTAGCAATACAGACTTGGCCAGTGGGTGACTTAAGTCGAGTTCACACCGAACCGAAAACTTCGCTGAAATTGTCTCACGCGTGAACGACACGGCCGAAATGTTGCGCACATTTGGCTGCATAAATAAAATTGTTGCTTTAATTTGACCTGAAACAACTTTTGTCTACTTTTTACGAAACCGTACGCACAACCGACTCGATCAACACAATGGTCTAATTTTTACGAGTATCTATCTATTCATCAGACACCTTGTACAATGTTTACTTCAACTGTTAAAACGTAAAGTGTTATTTCAAACCTATAGTTAATAGATCGTAGACAATAGTGCAACTCAGTAGATAGATTTTGTTTAACTAGACGGTGTGCAGCGTTTTATAGTCTATTTCTGTTATGGCACAGTGCACGAGCGTTACAGCCAAAACACGAACAGATGAATGACTCTGTTGCATTAAGCCGGCCCAATCGCTTATTAATAGCGTCACACGATGACAATAATATTAATTTGTTTATTATCGTAATAACCCGAAATTTTGTTTGCTGTACAAAGGTTACGTTTACTGTACGTTTATTATTTTGATTTCGGCTGGAGATCATGTGTGCTTCATAATAAAACTTTGCACGTTGTAATAATAAGAAACATTGAACAATTTGGACTGTTCAACACACGTCTATCATCAACGTTAACCGATTCTGATTACGGTACCGTTATCGTTGAGGTAATTGCCCCATATTGCGAATATGTTTACGCCAATTATAAGCTAAATGTAAACCGAAGTCAACCGGTGCTTTCGTGATATAATTATTGCCTCTCGGGGAGCAGGTGATTGTAAGCAAGCAGATGCGCTAGCACGCTCGGCAAACGACCGGCATTACTGCTCACGCCTAATTACTGACGACGATTAATGTGACTGACGGTACTAAAGTAGGCCCAACACCGAAGCAGATTAATTAGTAAAATGTCCACTTCATATATTGCAACTTGTCGCGACTACAGCGCTGAAACTGCGCGACGTAATCGATGGGCTTAGGCCTACATACGGTTCAGATCTAGAAAATTACAAACGAAATTGCATGTGGTGAAGAAGTAGGTTAGCTGAACATCAACAAATTCAACGTCTTGCTGTCTTTCCACTCACCCATGTACTTTTAAGTCTGCAAAGCTGATTTCAAAGAGTTCAAAGCACTAACATATAGGATGGCGCATAAAAGAGATCGAGCGATCGTACAGTTTTTGTTAATCGTTTCAAAAAATCGTCCGACGTTAAGAGTGTGTTTCATTTTTATGCGCCAGTTTAACACCCTTTTATACACTTTACACGCGTGCAACTTTCCCACACAAACACATGAAGCAGTTAATAGAAACACGAGTTCCGTAGCCTAGGCAGTAATGTAAATAAAACTTTTTTCCAAAACCAAAACCAAGTCTCGGCACCATCAAACGTTTTAACTTATTAATGTCACTTAGCGATCAACAATTTTTGACAAAGCATATATAAACCTTTGTTTTTAACAGTGTTCTTACTGTGCTGGCAGAGCTTTTAACGTTCTACTGCACATTACACGTTGTATAATTGCGTTGTTTAACGCCGTGTTTCATAAAATGCGTGCCATTTTAATTTTTTTAATAACTTCGTAAAAAATGGCCGATTTTGATAATTTTTAGCAGACAACATCGCGAAGCACTTAAAATAATGACTATAGTTTGGCCCAGCTCACCAAAATACTGTTGCTACACTACTTGATAAAATGTAGAAGTCGTAGTGTGGCCGTTTATAACAATAAATTCATCCCGGATAACGCACGTGTTGGCTCAGAAAATCACCAATACCACACAATAATTTAACATTTGTTATTTATTCAACATTAATCATATTAATTTATAGATCGTACGTCAATAAACTCAAATGACATTAACAACAAATGAGCCGCTCTGTGTCAGCGGTTATTAAATGTGCTGTTGGCGAGTGGCGCCAACGTCCACTGTTTGCGTTCGTGCTAGAGGAGGTTATTGTGAGCATGCATGATAGCTGATGAGATGTGACACGTGTAAGTTGTGAGAGATAACGACTGTTGCTCGTGTTTGTCGATATTTTTAATTAATCATTTCTGAGCTGACGCATGGGCTACCCGGTATGAATTCATTGTCGTAAACGGCCAAACTACGACTTCTGAATTTCACAAAGTAGTACAAGTGTAGCAACAGTAGGCCTACTAAGGTGAGGTAGCCACAACCACAGTCATTTACGTCAAGTTTCATCTTGATGCTGCGTGCCAAAAATAATTAAAATCCGCCAATGTTTCTCGAAGTTATCCCAAAAATAACATAGGCATGTTTTTGAGACATAGTGTATATAAAATTTTTATGCGTATCTCATATCCAAATGTTCGAATAAACGATTGGTTGATTAACTGGCTGAAAAAATGAAAAACAATATGACGAATAGGCCGGGTTGTTTACCTTCGACGTTAAAAGTTGGGTCTAAACTAATCCAAGTTTGTATTTCGGCTTCTCGGCGACGTTGAGAATGTCTTGCAGAATCTGCGTCAGGAACTGGCGACGACGTCGCTCGACTGATGAATATTTCCTCGCTAGATGGCGCTTCGTCCTGGACTCGGCAAGAGTTCGTCCTTCGTTGTACTGTTAGTATCGCCGTCGAAGAGCAATAAACAATCTGCAAATCAAGCAATATATATTATAATTGATTATTTTGTAGTGCTTGTTTGTTTGAAAGTCTATATGCAGTACATCACATATCCAACCGTGTCCAGATAAGATATGTTATCATTTTAAAATATTATTTTGCAGCTGCTCGAAAAAAACTAAAATGATGACGATGGCAACGAAAACGACAATGACGACAATGATAAATACAATTATCTAAAATGTTTTTATTGCGCCGTAATGCTTTATGGCTACAGAGGCACTAAAGGTCTTATACTATGCGAATTATTATACCCGTTTGCTTGCCCCAAAATAAATCTCAAAATATTCATGCTGATAATATTCTGCAACAATACAGAGCTGCCCTGCAGACTGAAATCAGACACGACTGACAGCCATCAGGGACTCTGCCAGTTATATCCAGTTTACACGATCCAGCAAACGTCCAGCAAACTTTCAGCAAATCGAGCAATTAGTACGTGTATTTTGAATACATTTGCTGGAAGTTTGCTTGACGTTTGCTGGATCGTGTAAACGGGGTATTAGCCACAGAGACAAGCTGTAGGCTAATGGTGTACGGACAAAAAGCCACCGGACAAAAGGCCACTTGTTTACTAAAACGTATTTTACAAAATTATAGGCCTACAATAGGTTTAAAGTTTAGTTTTTTTTGGTTGAGCTAATTTATGTTTAATATTTTCACTACGTTTGATATACTTTTTAATGTTGTTTTTATACAACATAGGACTTTGGCGTTTTTTTGTGCTTGTAAATAAATAACGATGTTGTTATGCTGTGTATACTAATAACGTTGGAAAAAATAACCGCTAACGCACAAGTGATGATGATGAAATCATCACGGAGAACATGATGACAAAAAATCACACAAGAACAGTTCAATAAGTTGTGCAAATTTGTTAATGTCAGTTATGTCACGTTTATTAGTTATTGGTAGGCCTACGTTTCATTGGTATAGCTTACTGTCAGTTTACCATTTACTCGAGTAGTGAGTAAGCAATTGCTGAGACAATGAAGAATGATTGCCTAATTGTCATTGTTGAGTACGCTCAAAGTAGCAGAATCGGCATAGTAAACGATTATCATTTGAAACTCAAAAAATGTAACCTAGAAGGTCGGGACCATAAAAACTCCTATTTTGGCGTTCAAGGTCATTTAAGACCATTAAATTCAGTAGCAATCAAGAGCCAGTTTACGACTTTGTATTAGTGATTAAAAGTAACCTAGGCCCTATCTCGCACCGTTATTGAGATACAGCGACTTATTGGCTAAAAATATAAATCGCAGATTTTTCCTATCCCCTCTCATTTAGCGCCCTCGTTCAGGATGACCCCTTTCGAATTTAGGGAAATGCTTTACGGTTCCTGAAACTAGAGTCTTCCAGGCAGCACTTTGTTATACTGAGTCAACATCTATAACTGTGGCCTTTTGTCCGGTGGCCTTTTGTCCAATATTCTAGGCTAATAGCTAAATTTATCTTGATGAGGATAAACGGTCTATGATAGGCCTAATTAGATCAGCTCGTGTTTACTTACAGGTGTCGGCTATGCATAGAATGTCAAAATGTGTCATGAGTCATGACCAGTAAATAACTGTAATTTTGTGTCAGCCAGAATTATGACTGTAATTGCACAAAATCGCGATGTCAAATCTTGTCCAACCAGTTTGCCAAGTTGCAATATCTGTTTAATCTGTTGCTTATGTTTGCATCACAAAGTAACAAATTTCAGACAAGTCGTTTTTCCACCAGTTAAATGTACGCAAGTAAAATAAAAATGAAGATCACATTTGCAAATTTTGATACTAGAAATAATTTCTAGCCTCATCGTTTTGCCGTGAGTTTTACAACCATGTGAATAATAAACTTAAATTAGTTTAAAATTTTGTTGCGGTCATACCCGTAAAACATTAAACATTTGCAAAAATGTCTCAAATACTTCCAAAAAAATATTTTAGCGTAAAACAAAAATCGATGAAATAAAAATGCATTAAATGCATTATGGCGTAAACAAAACTAAAACAGTATGAAAAGAGTTTTCCAATTGCTGCCAAAATCTTGAGATAATTTGTAGAAAAACTATATTTTCGGTATGATTTCGTAAAATATTTGCAGTTTTGCGGATATTTTGTTCACAAGAAGTGGTAACACAGAGAGACGGACGGACAGCCAGCCAGACAGACACACGCCGTAAACAATCAGCTGCGGCTGCTGAAAAAAGTTGCGAAAACAAAACATGCAAGGCAAACTACACCAGCAGGAAAAAATGGCATTCGGCGATAAGATCAAGTTTCACCGAGACTTTACAGCCTCTTAAACCCACACGTTTGCTGCTACGGTTTTGACTGTGGTCTCCGCGGAAGTTGACTACAATGTCCCATTGTTTTGAGCGCGCACTATCGTAATGTAGGCCTATCATTTTCGTCATTGTCACGAGCGACAGATTGACCAGCAGAGGTAGTTATTGTACTTAACCTGCGCAGACTCCCGTAAGAGTAGTTGACTGGTTGGCGCTTGATTCATTCATTGTTTGCTGCTGCTGCTGCAGCTGATGATGATGATGATGACCGTACGAAGATGAGCAGCTGATATAGATTTGTAGCCAACAGTCTACCGTATCCTGGGAAAACAGTTGCTGAAAACGACTTATCGCCGACTCTCTGTTTAACATTTTGTCGCTTACAGTGGTTTTAGTTATACAATATTGTCCACGGGCGTCTACACCATATAAACCTTAGAGCATATGCTCCATGAAAAAATAGGGGGAGGTTTTTTGGAAAGTTAAGGGTAATGAAATATTATGATTCTGCATTTTTGACATATTGCATGCTATATCACAAATGCAGAATTATAATATTTAACTCCCCCCTAATTTGCCCACAAAACCTTTCCCTTAGAATGTTTTGCATGTATAGGCAATATGTTATTAATGCAGAATTATAATACTCAATTTCCCCCTTAATTTCCCAAAAACACTTTTCTCATAAAAAGTTTTTTTGAAAAATTAAGGAAGAAGTGTACATGCATACATCAAAAATACAGAATTATAATATTTAACTTTTCCCCTAATTTCCCAGAAAACCTTTTCTCTAAGAAGATTTTTGTTAAATTAGGCATAGGGGAAAAGTGTACACGCAATAGAAATACAAAATTATAGCATTTAATTTTTCTAATTTTCCAAAAAAAACCTTTTTCCCTAGAAACTGTTTGTGAAATTAGGGAAAAGTGTACATGCAATATATCAGAAATGCGAAAATATAATATTCACCTTTTCCTCCCCCGTAAATTTTCTAAAAACTTTTTTCCGAGGAAAGTTTAGCATGTGTAAAATATATCAAAAATGCAGAAATATAGTATTAAACTTTACCCCTTAATTTTCCCTAAAAGAACTTTCCTCTAAAAAGTTTTTTTTAAATTAGGGGGTTGAATCTTATAATTACTGTAATTTTGCATTTCTGATATATTGCATGTATTTGCAGTATACCAGAAATGCAGAATGATAATATTAAACTCTCCCCAAATTTTTCAAAAACCTTTCCCCAAGTAACTGCTGAATTATCGTATCGTATCCTAGCACTGTATTATTTGATATAGCAGCGTCACCATAGCATGCATGGGACTGCAGTCACTCTGGGGAATCGCTTTCTTTCCGCGACCAAATGTCGAACGTTGGTTTTCGGATATAGGCAGTACGGTCGGCCCACCTAAACGACAGCTGAGCTTTTTGTTTTATGTTTGTCTGCTTATGAATTATCACCCTCTATGGTCAGACATACAAAAACACAATGCGTAACAGGGCCTATAGAGGGCCGAAAACTTATTTCTGAGTCAATCAATCAATCAATCAACTAACCGAAATCTCCAATAATCAGGTAAAAAAAAACCTCAACTGAGTACTGTTACGTTTCACACATGAAGTACTCCAACAAAAAGTAGAGTCAAAAGTACGATATAACATATGCACTAGGTTGCGATGTGTAAGCCTTTTTGATGATGACGATGATGACGTATACATGTACCTGGAAAATAAAAAAAAGATCGCCATCTGATTGCAGTGTCGTCATCGACAGCTATAAGCACAATATAAATAGCATAAACGTTCTCTGTAGCGCACCTGTGCTATAGGACGTCAAGACGTGTAGAATCACGGTATAGGAAGCGGACCACGGACAGTGCATGCGTACATAGCTGGCAGCCAGTCAGTAAGTGCCGTGGGTGTCCAGTAATTCGACGTAGTGTCATCAGCGCCGTTAGGCGCAACATTCTAGATTGCAAATCACTCGCGCCGCTGCACTCGCAATATCTGATGGGAACCGGCGCTAACTTTAGCATTTTTCCCTCTCGGCGATCCCTGGTGAATTGGCGTGGCCTGACGACAAACAGCGGACCAGGAAATCCAGCGCACGATGCATTGCGAAACCGGAAACTGTAGGCGTCAGTCACTCACATCGTCATAGCTGCATGGGTGGTCGAGCAGTGACGTCATGTTTACGTCACGTATACTACTGGTGATGCTTTCCGTTGTCTCTTCGGTGTGCTGTGCCGGCAGGGTGCGTATTAATTTGATTTTAGTTGCCGACGTACGTGGGAGAGGGCAAACTGGCAAGATTAGCATAGGCTCAGTTCTCGGCCGGACGGGTTTTTTATCCAGGAGCCTTTCCCCAAAACACTTGCATAATTACAATAGTAGATAAAAAATAAAAATGTTTGCATAAATAAGCCAATCCGATTCTGCATGGTAGCAAAAAGCTGTACAGAAAGTAGTGATTAGTAAATGCACCTAATAAATTTCCCAAAGTACGTAAGTAAGTAAGTAAGTAAGTAAGATAATTTAGAAGGCGCAATTTAACAATAGCCAGATGCTCCGCGCTCTCGAAGCTCAAACAAAATGTCTTTAACTGCCGTTTATACTGTTCAATAATAATAATAATAATAATACATTTTTATAGCTTCGTAGTGCCGTAGCTTCAGAGGCGCTGGCAGAGCAGGTCAGTTAGCTGTATGCAGAATTAAATATTTGAGTTTTAAGCCTAGATTTAAACAGAGAGTGTCACAGTTAATGACAGAAATAGGTAGAGTTCCAGGTTATCGGTCCAACGCAGCTGAACGATCGTTTGTCGATGGCAGTCCGTCTGAAGGGCACATGGAGCAGTGGAACATCCGATGATCTCAGTGACCGAGTTCCACTGCGTGCTATGATGTGTTGACTGAGGTACGTTGGTGCTGGCGTCTGTCGCATTTTGAACGCAAGGCCAGCTTGTAAGAGATGCGCTGCTCCACCGGCAACCAGTGTAATTTCTTCAGCAGTGGATACGCGTGTGTGATCGTCTTGATGCTTGATGAACGATCCTTGTGGCGTTGTTCTGTACTCGCTGCAGCTTGTGGATGGTGCCATATGGAGCGCCGTGTAGCACAGCGTTGCAGTAGTCGATCCTGGATAGTATCAGACTGCGTGCAAGCGTCTGTGCGAGATCCATAGTCAGTAGATGCCGAATGTGGCGGATCGCCTGTGCATGGTAGTTGCATGATCACGCCACGGCCGAGACGTGTTTGTCGAACGTCAAACGCCGGTCTAGAAGGACTCCGAGTACTTTGATGTCATCGGCTACAGGCAGATCAACACCAGCGACCTTCACCGACGTCAGAGAAGATGCTGCCCGTAGCTGGTTGGCTGTTCCCATGACCAGCGCCTCAGACTTATCTGGATTCAGTTGGAGTCCGTTCTGCATAAACCAGAGTGCAGGCGGCAAGAGTGAACAGACCGGCAGCTGTGCTGTTAGCACGCATCGTCAGAAGTCTGAAAGCTGTGTGTGCAAAGTTTTGCCTCGTTTCTGTTAAGGCTAAAGTGTGCGCTAATTATTGAACTGATGGCTATGAACTGAGAAGAGAATCGCCTGATGTTGACAGGGATTAAAAAGACTATTTATAACTATAAATTAACTTGTTCTGTTGACTGCGAACGTTATGCAATGATAAAGCTCGTTCGGAAATAAAATTCTGTTCTTAGCTTAAAACAGCACATTGATGACATTATTATAGCTCAAAAATAGCCACTTTTATAATTTGCTGTAACTTTGACACATAGGCCATTTAATAGGCATTCTTACACTTGGCATTTTAAAGTGGCCTAATTGGTTAGCTTTGTTTTGTTTCAAGAGCATAACTGTTCCGGTATGTAGCCTATAAAAGGAAAATTCAAAGCTTTCCTAACAGTTTAAACAGTAGGCCTAAATTTATGAAAACTAATTTTACACAAACTGCAACACTTTACTATAAAGCATTTGCAGATTACTCGGAATTGTCCGCGCGTTTTACAAAACAACATAATTTTTCTTAATTTAAGCGTTCGTTTTCGTTAAATGTAATTTTCGTATTTCGTTAGTCTTTTCACTTCATCGATTAACCCGATTTGTTTTCCGTTCTTCATTTTTATTTTTCGCATTTTGTCGGTTTATGATCTTTGAGTCTGTTGTTTTGTGCACGCAGTACAAAAGGTGTTTCTCCGACTCGGACTGCTGTCGTCACGAGGTCTGTGCTTACGGTCGCATCTGTTACCCGGCCGTGAAATGCCGTTACGGCTGTCCAGACGGCGAGTGTCGACGTGCCGCGGACGACGATCCGCTAGGCACAGGATTCGAGACCTGCTGGCCTTTCCCGCCGTGTACCAGCAACCGAGACTGCGGCCACGGCAACGTCTGTACCATGCATTTCAACCTCGCTTACACATCACTGACATCAGCCTTTCCCCTGGCCAGATTTTGTGATTCATCCTGCAACTTTCTAGCTACCACTTCGTTGTACGTCGATCCAGAGTTTTCCGTACGAAAAGGCATGACCTTAAATCTCATGAATTCTCTGGATGCAGTACAGAAATCGTGTGTAGTTTTTCGATGCACTTCAACCTCGGGTACCCGGTCTGTCAGTATAACCTGTCGATCGGCAGCAGCCTGTGCTACTGGGAACGTAGTCGGGCGTCGAGGCGCCGAATGAGACCTCCCACGGGCCCTGGGTCTCCCAGCCAGCGATGGAGAACCGTGTTCATCGGACCGAGTCGCGGCTACAAGTCCCGCAAGCCGGCGACGTCGACCAAGACCAACGACATATCGGATTTCATGATCTAAAAATAACTCATCACTGGGCTGCAAGTTTGCTCCTAGAACTGTTTAGTCTGACATATTGATAGTTATTTATTCGAGATGCGATAAAATATATCCGTGTTTCGTGCATCACTACCCAACCTTGTGTCAGACTGTCACTGGATGGAAAATTGCGGTTTGCTACATCGTTGCACGACTGTTTACTGTGTTTAGCAATGCAAATAGTAGTGTGTAGTTATAACCCAATAGTAACATTTAAACTATTAACATTTTGTCGAAAATGACAGCCATGTGACATACCTACTAGGCTAATAACTGTAAAATACGTATTTTGGCATAACACAGCGTACAGGTGCCGATGTGCATGCAACTAAGACAAAATTATAAAATAAGAAAGCATTCGGACTGTGTTCAAACTTTTGCAAACGATGAAAAAGGTCTTTCTAAACTTCACAGTTTACAATCTGTATACGTATAAGTATTGCGGCTACTCACAGTTAAGATAACTAATTAGGCTTAGTCCATATATGTTGAATTTGTCGTTTCCAGCTACAAATAATTAGAATCTAAATTTAAATTATTGAAAAATATTTGATTAAAAAGTATGAAGTATCAAAAGCATCGGAGTGCGTTTTATGTGTTCTCTAGAATTGTCGTATACAACGACTATTAATAGTGCCGTTGCATCAGTATAGCACAATCTATTCTACAAAATAGTACAGGGTGGGCCAAAAAAATGGCACAGTTTTTT
>Ga0056128_1002860_pt1 | contig 20801 bp, 10 predicted proteins | sample WorMetLIZISLAND2_FD_71113 | JGI IMG/M metagenome (GOLD analysis project Ga0056128, IMG submission 71113) | Marine gutless worms symbiont microbial communities from Max Planck institute for Marine Microbiology, Germany - Olavius geniculatus... ... | reverse complement strand
TGACAGAATGCCATAAGTGATTTTATAATCTGTCCCATGCTATGCTATAGCAATGGGACAGATAATAAAAGATAACGGTGGTGTATAGCTCTTAATAGGAAACCCATCACAGAGCTACGAAGCATCACCTGCCATATGGGATCACACAGTGCTACCTACCACCCGATGCAGGTGAACGCACCCCACCTTAACCCAGCCAGACAGGCCAGTACTGGATTTACCTACCTCGGAGGGATGGAAGGCTGAGTTGACCTTGGTTGTATATACAAGAGCTGTGTAATAGCTTAATGTCGGTGTGATAATGAGTACGATGTGATTATTGTATAGATGTTGGTTGGATGGTGTTCTTCCATTGGTTCTTGATGTGGAATCGACCGCCCAGTCCAAGTGTGTAGAAGTCGTTGGATCGGTGATCTTTGGTAATCTCGTGGCATACAATCGTTTGTCTACAAGTCATGACAGGATGGCCTGGAGCTTACTGGACGTCATTGCAGATAGCGGCTCTGACGATCTCGGGTCTGTTGGAAATTGTGTGATTTTTTCTCTCTGTTTGTTCTTAGATTTATGATGAATTTTATGTTTTCAGTAAGTGACTGTATGTTGTTATAATTGGCATATGGTTTAACTAGTTGTGGTTGATTTTAAATGTTACGTAAACTTTTAGGTTGTTTTTTGGATTTTCTGGCTGTGATGTTTTTTGTTTTGTATACATATTCTTTTTCTGTCTGTCTGTTTTTTAAAGATTTTTTTGATGAATAAATGTTTTCACATAAATGCATGCATCAGCTGATCAGCATACAAATGATAGAAATTCTACTCACGATGGTTCAGTTGTAGTGATAAGAGTTGTACTAATCATACCAATAGCAATAGTGATTTTTTGGTATTTTTTGTATTTTTTTACAAACTAGCTGTTGTGGCATGTAGATTTTTTGCCCCATTTTCTTTGTTGAGTTTAATCTTAAAGCACACCATGTTGGGCGGTTTTCAGAAAGTGTTTTTTTCAGGTTTGTTTTGTGTTGCTCTTGGTGTCTAGTCGATACTTTCAGAAGGTGTGTCAGCATCGTGGCAAGGTCGGTGCTGTGACAAAGACACTGTTGAACATCGTGAAGTCTCATATTGGCACGGAGAACAACATGGTAGTAACATCTCACTTTGTTGCCGCTTTGCTAAACTCCACAAACAGTATCAAATTGTAAGTGCAACTGGCTAGGCGTTGCGCGAAGGCTAGTGGAATGCTGCTTTGTTTTAGAGGAAATGATGTTGGGAAAAAGAGAACGGGGAGAAGACGGATGCAGTTCCAGCTAGTAACATTTACGTTGATCTGAAGAAAGTTGCTAAAATAGGATCGCTTGGCAATTTGTTAAGAAGAGATTGTTATAAACCTGCTGAATGAGTCGATGTGATAATTGTACTGGTGAATCTTGGTCTATATGCCAATCACCCAAGACACTCAGGCCAACTCAGTCTAGCCATCCCTTCGTGGGTAGGCAATACCGGCAATGGTTACGGCCGCCACTATTGATGAAGTGCTGACTGAGTTCTGCAAGACAGTAGGCTCTGTTACTAGGACTGCTTTGATGCTGACGCAGTTGGTTAGATGCTGGCTGTTTATAGAGCCAGCCATCTGGCTGACTTTCATTGTATCTTTGCTTGGTTTGTTCTAACCCCTGCTGGCTTAAACTGCCACCCAAAGTGGGGAGGAGCTCCCACGCCGTTGACCTTAGTCTGTGCTTAATCTTCTCTTTCTTCTTCATGTCTATGTAGCTGTCGGTATTCGTTACTGAATTATCTGTTTCACAGTCAGATGATCAATGCATAGATAATGTATTCTGCATGTTTGTGGAACGCTAGGGAGCATGGCTTCTGCTGTCGGAGATCGTTGCTTTTCTGCCAAAGTTCGATTGCAGCTTCATTCTGGAGTATTGGCATGATGGCATTGCATGTTCCGGTATGATGACTCCATTGTTTGTACTTTGTTTGCTGTGTAAGGTGTAGTCTCATTTTGCTACTCATGTGTAAGAGATGATCTGCATAGTAATTGGTAGTGCATTTTATTGGAAAATGTTGTTGCAGGTAGTATTGAATATTTTAATAACAATACTGTAAAATATCATATTATTACTTTTACACACGAAAACAGCTATACTGCTTTAGCGCGTTTTAGCGAGCGCAATTCTGTCCGTCCATCTGTTCGTCTGTCTGTCCATTACATGGGTGGATCAGTAAAAAACGGTGCAAGCTAGGATCACCAAATCTTCACCATCGGCTGCCTGGAAGACTCTAGTTTTAGGAACCGTAAAGGTTTTTCATAAATTTAAAGGAGGTCACCCGGAACAAGGGCACTAAATGAGAGGGGGTAGGAATTTAAATTTGCAATTTTTAGCCAATAAGTCGCTCTATCTCAATAACATTGCGAGATAGGGCTTAGGTTACTATTAATCACTAATAGGAAGTTGTACACTGGCTCTCAATTGCCACTGAATTCAATGACCCTGGATGACCGTGAATGCCAAAATAGGGGTTTTAATGGATTTTTTTGGTGATTTTGGGCTGTGAGAGACATGTCAAGAGCGAATTGCACCAAAAACAATTGAGATAGACATGGAGAAGCTGCATACGAAATTTTCAGCATTGAACGTAGATTTTGATGTTTCAAGTCTCGATTTTCTAGGTTCAAGGAAACCTGCACATGAGGGCATCAAAGAGCAGTACCCTCGTAAAACTCGTTATTTTACCACTGTTAGTCAGTATTTCGTGAAAACGGTTGCAGATAGGCATGGGCATTGGGCATGCTGCTTATCACAACAAGCACTAGTGACGAGCTTTTCAGTCCTCAACATTGATGACTTTGTAAGACCCTGAACTTCCAAAATAAGGGTTTTTATTGATATTTGCGATCTTTAGCTGCAGCGCACACTCCATGAATAAACTGCAACGAAATGGTTGGAGATAGACTAACAGTTTGCGAATAGGAACTGCTATAGGCTTTTGCACGTCTCGTGAGCATTAGCTCAAATTTCTTGTTGCTTTTTGTTGCCAGAGCTTGAGAGCTAATTCCCTGATGAGTTTTGGGGCTGTATGGAATCGACATATTGTCTTTCTCCAAGAAGACTGCTCTGAAGTACCTTAAGTTCTGTCAAGATTTTGATTTGTCATCGCCCGATTCGTCATTTAAACGATTTTATTCTAAGTTTATCAACCCATAGCCAAGCATAATCTTATTTTTTCGCATTAATTTTTGTTTTTATATTTTATTTATTTTTATATGTCAGTTGACATTTGTTTTCATAACTGAAATCTGGATATGTAAGTAATCATAATACAAGACGTGTATGCTGTGAACCCAGTGGACTGACGGACCTGAAAGTCGAGGCTATCACAGCTAGTAGCCTGTTTTGTATTTTGTGGTGTTTTGTGCTGTATCGGTAGATGCTGGCAGCAGCAGAACGTTTCAGCTGGTGCTGGCAACTTTGTCTCGCGTCGCTGACAACCTCACTCCGGGCAGCAAGGCGGAGCTGGCTGGTCAGCATCTTCATGTTTGATATCAACAGCTAGTTGTGTCGTGGCCGCGTGGCTGGTGGGTAGTTGTCCCTCCCACAAATTTCTGGCTGTCGGACAATTGTTGGCTGTTAGCAAATTTTCCTAAAGTTTTTTTCTTTGAAAATTGGCATCAAAAATCCAAAATTTTGCCTCAAAGATCGCCATTTTAAGGATATTTAGGGGCAAAATAACAATTTTTAGTTTCTGTTATGTCCTTTGTCATAAATATATAACTTTTCATCTGAATTCTGTCCGAGATTTGCAGTATCTGTCGGAAAATTGCAGCTTCTTGCTTTGCATACTTTTAAAACTCAAGATGCTGCTGTTAACAGTTTGCTTCAGTTTGTCCATGGTTATAGATCTTTGCAATCTTTTGAGCTAAAAATTGTCACCCCAGTTTATGACAACTAGGAGCAACATTTACACCATTTTGGTTTTTTCTGTGCCTTTTCTACTGCAAGTTAGCAATCCCTGGTGGACAGATGGACAGCATACAGATGAGCAGTGCTTGTAATGTCACCTGTTAGGACATGATAGCTGTTTTCCTTTGGTACTGAGGTACTTATTGGAAATTATAACGTAGTTTATCCAGTTTGTAAAAAGCAATAGTGTACAATGGTTTGTTGGAAATCTTTTGGGACTTCATGCAGAAACCTGTCATGGATACATGTGACAAATTGATTAATGGAAGAGAAGCTGAAAGGCAATATGAGCAGTTTCTATTGCACTGGTTTACATGATTATATGTATTTAGTATAACATCATGCGAAAGTACAGATAACAGAAAAAAATAATAAAAATATGTATATGGGTGCATTGTAGTGTATTTTTGGTTTGAATAAAATTATGCATTTAGTATTGGCTGGTAAAAATAATTGGTTTTATAGTTATTCGCAGAGTATGTAGTACTTAGTAGTTTTGCCCTGGGAGTTTGATAGATGACTAAGAGCAGATTATGTATTGGATATAGGTGGCTTGAAGGAGAGGATACTGAAGTTTAACTTGCAACCCGAGTTAGTCGTGGCTGTCATTAACACTCTGTTCATGGTATCACTGATCTGCTTTCTGCATATGTTGCTGCTACAGTGATGTCAGTTATATTAAAAAATATTTTAGCAAACTTTTTTGATTTTATTGTCTGCTGATGCAGAATTTGATTTTTGGGCCCTTATTTACATTAGTTGTTTTTGTTGCTGGGGTTCAGTATGTTTCCGAAAAAAAAACATAGTTCTGATGTATTTCAGAGTATTTTTAGCAAGTTTGTCACCAGACTGTAGAAGGTTATGAGGAGTTCTCTTTTGCTTCGTTGATTAAGTTGTTTACTTTTTGTTGTCGTTGTTATTATGAGATTGATGACTGTCTGGAGGATTACAGGGAAGATTATTAGAACTACTATTATGTTAATTACATATGCATGCCTATAATGGAGTTCTTACAATTTTAGGTTTAGCTCGTGTTTTGTGTTTCTGTAAAGTTTAAAACTTTGTTTCTATATTGTAAAGGTGAAACCTACTGTTCCGTTATTATGTGTTTGTGTGTATTCTGCCTGAAAAGGCCGTCCCCGAAATGAGTTATACTGTGTCGGGTGGGACATTGAATGAATGAATGAATATGTCAATTTGTACAGCGCCCAATTAGAGAAGACCTCAAGAGCGCTCTTAAACCCTACTCACTCATTACTGTTGTTGTTGTTGTTGTTGTTGTTGTTACGAGCCCATCAGGCAGTGCCTGCATGTGGAGACAAATGCTTCTGGGAGTTAAGGGTTTGCAGGATGTTGCACGGCTGACAAAAGCATAGTAGAAAGTAGGACTGCAGAGATTAACGACTAATTAATAAGTTAGTCAATATTCGTTAAAAAATTGGTCGATTAACATTTTTTTCAATCAATTAACAATTTGATAAAATTTGTTTACTTCTTCACAGCATAAAATGACTAATGGTCAACGTTTGCAGTTTAAATTTGTATTGCATAAGTCATGTTATCAAGGTCTTTACTTGTATAGTGAGTTCAACAGTCTGCACTTTGTGATCTTTGACTACACAGTTCGTGTAGGCTATTGTGTCATCGTCACTTTTTCAATTTTGCTTTAATCTGCAGAAGATAACAACAACCAGTAGATGAATTATACAGTTTTTGCAAGCCTTTTTGACTACAAAAATTAATTGAAAGAACAACGCATATTGTGTAGGTGACACTGTCTGATGAAGAAACATGTGAAGTGGGGGTGTGGTTTGGTGATGTGCTGAAGCAATGTGACTCCTACTTGTCTCGCGTCATTCTCACTGAAGATACAGGCAAGGGACCACCACGAAACACTTTTCATTTTCTTTGTATCCTAGTAGAAAAGTTTGCTGCATGTTGTAATATTGATAGCTAGTCAGATTGACTCGGCATGAATACCCATCTGTAAGCAATTATACACCATACATTAATGCGAGTGGAAACCATGCATAATTTGATATTCCTCAGATGTTCGTGCAGTTATGAGCAAAAAGATTTTCATATGTACATGAGTCATTGCAGCATTTGAGGCGTGAATCAGCTGTCATCTCTCATTCATTTGCTGTCTGAATAATTGCGTAACAATGTAATTGTCATGATTGTTGATGTAATTATCGTTATTGTGACAGTATAGCTGTCATGAATCACTCTGTGTTGTACATGCAGCAGGTTCGTTGTTGGATGAATCGACTGTCATCTGTCATTTGTTCACTGTTGGTGAGATAGCTCAGCTCTGTCCTTTGCTTACACCAAAGCGGCTCTACATGATCGTTCAGAGTCTGATTGCTGCCGCAGCCATCACGTCCATCGGTCTGTTTACAGCTCAGCAGCTAGTGTTCTTATTATTGTTGGGCCTATTATTTGCTGTCCCTGGATAGGAGTTCCCGAGGGAGTTTTAAAAATTTACTAAGCAGAGCAATACAATGGCAGATGCGATCCTCAGTCCATAATATAGTCATCGGCTGGCAAACTGTCAGGCAACAATTTTTTACTCCATGCACACTACGTTTCTAACGTAGCGAAGAGGAGTATATGAGATCGGTGTAATATTGAGGACCAACTGATGACCGACCTCTGTTCCTTTAAGAGCCTTCCTGGAAGAACTTCAAATGGCCATATCTCAGCAACCAATCATCCAATCCACTTCCGGTTTGGTTTTAGGGTGGGGTTGTCAGGGTCGGTTAATATAACAGTGCCATTTATATTTAGGCCCAACTGGGACAAAATGGGCTTCTGCTCGGCTTCTGTAAAAGATATGTCTCGGATCTTTAGTTGCAGATGTAGCAATAGTAATACTGTAGTAGTATTAGTAGTAGTAGTTTATTGTGCACGCCGTGCATGGAGTATACGTAATACATTAGATTGGTTACAGTCCAAAGCATTTCTTGTATTACTATTGCTATTATGTGGTGGATTCGCAAATGTGCAACTGTCACGGTCACTGTAGGAAGACACAACTGTACGGAGCAGATTTAAGCCTACTTTTCAGTGTACAAGTTGTTGCCGCTCAGTCAGAAATGACAGTTTGAGAAAGATTATTCCACACTGTAAGCAGGCCATTACAAAAGCATGTTTAGAGAAACTAAGAAATGTTGCAGTGTTTCGTTGTCTAGCTGCTGATCTTTGGACTAGCGGTTATAGTGCTTCATTAATGGTTGCAATTTTGCTGCTACTCATTGTCTCCGATCAGCTTTGGGATTTGATTGGAGATCATCTCAGTGACCGTTTTCCCATCGCCAATTAGCGACTGATCATCCATCAAATCTCCCATCAAGTTGATGGCCGAATATTGGCCGATCAAGTCAGACAATTGATGATTAAACAGGGTGATCTGTAGTTCATTGCTTATTTGCACCAGAAACATCGCTTCACTTTGCCGGTCAGATCTGCAATTCACGCATTAAAATGAAGTTCCAGGCATGGCTATTAATCACTACTGATCAGTTTATACTGTGTAGGCTTATAGTGTGTTGTGAAGAAATAAAATGGATAGATCTTCCGGTATTCATTTACGATAGAACGTATTTTTGACAGCAGATGATATGGACAATATCGTTGATATAGTTGCTATGATGATGTTTACTGGCAACAGCGCGCCCACTCGCAGCGCATGCTGGGTAATTTAGCACAACTCTACAAATCGAGCTGTCAGCCAATCAGATTGGCATAGAGTAGGCTCAGTTGATGGTGAATCAACAAATCGTGGATCACGTAATTGAAGTTTAAAAATGTATGGAAAAACAAAACACAGTTGATCGACGATCAATTTAGAACATCAAGTTGATCGGAGATCAGTAAATCGGAGATCAGATTGATTTTATTGCCGATGGAAAAACCGGACCTTGCTTTGTCATCCCATGGCAGGTACAAGGGTGAGTGGATCTGGTGGCTGGTTAGATAATGGGATGGTTGATCTGCCTGCAGGTACTAATCAGGGCAGTTAAGGCGAATCTGTGCCTTAAGTTGGCTTGGTCAAAAGGTCGGCAGCCACTCGGTCCAAACTTTCAACTAGTTCACATGTACCTCTGTCACCAAGCAATATACTTTGGTACCAGCCTAACCGGCAGGGAGATAACGCCAGTATTTGGGAGGTTTGGCCTTCTTCTATATGACTGAGTTATGTTTCACTTATTGCCGGCTTCGGGTGACTATAGGTGATTTATTTTTCTAGATGGGAGCTCGCAGCCTCCGCAGTCACAAGGCTCTGACATGCTGTCTTCGCAGCCGGTTCTGTCTCAGTTCCGTGGCTCCAACATGTCTCCGCGTATACGCGCCTTAGCATTTGTCACGTTAGGTCAGTATTTCTTTACTCGGTGTATGCTAATGTAGTGTGTGTTGACCACATTCTGGAGTGAGATAACTGACTGTTGAGTGAACGTGTATGTTCCAGACAGTTGTTTCAAATACTAATATCACGGTTGTCAATGGTCAGTAGTGTCAGCTTACAGTGCTTTTCATTTGGTCACATTTGCGTGCACTGGTGAAGTTATTACATTGACAGTATGAGTGCGAGCATTGTATTATACTGGTTTGCATGAACAGCTTTTCTTGCAGCTAAAAAGTTGCACTACAGCAGCATTTACAACTTGATTTTGTTTTACTGCCAATTTTCCTCCTAGTTCATCATATGGTAATGTGACTATAGAGACCGCATGGTGACTATGTACACTGTGTCTCAAAAAACATCCGAGACATTTTCAACTGTAACTTGAAAACCAATTATCAGATTTTGATAATTTTTGCGCGCGAAAGCAGCTATGCTTTCAGCGCGTCTTAGCCATCGCAATTCTGTCCGTCCGTCTGTCTGTCACACGGGTGGATCAGGCAAAAACGGTCCAAGCTAGGATCACCAAATTTTTACCATCGGCTGCCCGGAAGACTCTAGTTTCAGGAACCGTAAAGCTTTTGCATAAATTCGAAGGGGGTCACTTCGAACGAGGGCGCTAAATGAGAGGGGGTAGGCAAAATTTGCGATTTTTGGCCTATAACTCGCTGTATCTCAGTAACGGTGCGAGATAAGGCCTGGGTTACTATTAATCACTAATAGGAAATCGTATACTGGCTTTCGATTGGCGCCAAATTCAATGACGTTGGATGACCTTGAACGCCAAAATAGGGATTTTTAATGGATTTTTCGGGCGATTTCGGACTGCGACAAAATCATTCACAAGGCGGCGCCACTGTGCTGGCATTGGTGGCGTGGTGTTGTTGGTAACGCGTTTCGGCTGAAACGAAGTTACTCTACGCCGGGCCCGGTTAGTACTGCGATGGGTGACTGCCTGCGGGCAGGAACTGCTATAGGCTTTCATGCGTCTCCTGAGCATCAGCTCAAATTTCTTGTTGGTATAAATATTCCTGACACAACTTGCCATAAAACGATCGTTCAGTTTCCCACCTCACCCAGCGTTTGTTTCTGCACAACCTGGGAAAGCACAACCAGCGAAATATCACTTTTTATCCAATGCGATATGATTGCTTAATTAATTTTATGCGTAAAAACACATTTTGGTCACATTTCTTACACTGTGGCTGACATTTTATTCAGTTGTCCATTTTTCAACTGCCTGCAGTAAAATTGTTTGAAGTGTTGGCCCACTATGTGAACACAGGCAAGGAGACACTTTCTCCATTCATTGGCAGTAGTATCGATAATGTTCTGCTCCAGGCCAATCCAGGCTGTACCAGTCGCTTCTTGACTTCGCAAACATTCCTAAACTTCATCTGGTAGACACACTGCTGCAAGACAGTCAAACCTTGTAATAGACCTGCTGTTGAGGCCCACAAATTAGGACAGATAGAATTTATTGACGTTTTTTCATTCATTTTAACACGTATTATGCTTGGTCTGGTTTCCCCAGGTAGTGCAAAAGCAGACGTAGGGTGAGGTAGAAACTAAAACACTTACTTAATAGCCATTGTGTCGGAAATATTTCTGCTAAATATTATTGAAATCTGCTAATCTTTATTCAAGGTACGATCAATAATGTTGGGGATGTTTTTTAAGGTTTTCTGTTCATTTTAACACATATTTCGCTTGATCTAGTGCGAAAGCATACATAGGGTGAGGTGGAAAACTGAATGGTCGTTTGATGGCAAGTTGTGTCGGGAATATTAGTACCAAAAACTATTAAAATTTTGTAATTGGTTTTCAAGTTACAGTTGAAAATGTCGGGGATTTTTTTTGAGACACAGTGTACATCACATTGTGAATTTGTGTGATCAGTGGATGTACAGGGTGGGCCAAAAAATGTGCCACTTTGCTTTTGTCCATATCTTTGTTAATTATTGACCGATTTTCAAAATTCTTTCACTGACACACTCTGCAAACAACTTGTGATAATGTGATTATTATAGATCCCACCACACCATAAATGTATTTTTACACTACCTTGTGAAATATCAATGAAATATGCATACATAACGATAATAACAAACGAACATTTTGGTAAAATTGAAAAAAAACACTTCAGACCAACATTGCAGTGAATGATCTGTATGACACTAGACTGTGTGGGTATAACACAGTTCAGTGTCATATGAATCATTCATCGCAATGTTGGTCTGAAGCATTTTTTCATTTACCTAAATTGTTGTTATTATCTTTAGTTTTTGCTTAGATTTATATTTCACAAGGTAGTGTAAAAACGCATTTTCCCTGTGGTGGGATATATAATAATCACATTATTGCAGATTGTCTGCAGAGTGTGCCAGTGAAAGAATTTTGAAAATTGGTCAATAATTGGCGAAGATATGGACAAAAGTAAAGTGGCACGTTTTTTATGGCCCACGGTGTATAGGCAAACTGTGACTATGGAGGAGATGACTGTGACTATGGAGGAGATGACGTGTTGATTACAGGTGTGATCTGTGGATGTGTAGGCAAACTCTGCCTGCAGAATGAGAATCTGGCAAAACAGAACATTCCAGCACTAGCGCGTGAACTGGAAATCTCACCCGATGTTTCTGTGCGCAACAACGTCATCATCGTCATGTGCGATCTCTGTGTTCGGTTTGTATTCTTTTTTACGTCATTCCATTCCCACTTTTTTAAAAAGGAATTTGAAAGTCCTGGAAATTTTTCATTATTTTTCAAGATCCTGCTTGTCAACTTTTCATTAAATGAACATATGATGATGATGATGTTTATATGATGTTTTTTTGTGAAATATGTGGAAATTTACATCAAAACCACTGTAATATTTTCGAATATCCTTTAACATAACATAACATTCAGTTATTGTTATTGCAGCCAAATGGCTGGATTAGGTATACAGTACGTTAAAACATCAACTGCATAATAAAAGCATAACTGTATTGCAGAATGTCTGGCCTTTAACTGATACATATTTGTGTAATGTTTTTTGTGTAACTTTTGACATTACTTATATTTATTTAGCGTGAAAAACGTTTAAGAAACTAGAGAACAAAAAAAGCCCTGCTAATGCAAAAGGGAATGCACAACAGCGATGCACTGTCATACCTAGTGATCCGTAGACTTCATCTGTAGATCCGATCCATACGGCTTTTGCCTACAGTTTTAAAGAAAGGCCAGTCAAACAAAATCAGTCACCAGAGGCCGCCAGTGCTAGATGACCAGTGACTAAATTATCTATAGTGTTTTATTAACTTGTACTCATCAGAGTGCGCCACCTCTCACTCTGCCAACGGCATATCAGCTAGATATTGCAAATTTTACCTACCCCCTCTCTCATTTAGCGCTCTCGTTCGGGGTGACCCCTTTCTAATTTATGGAAAAGCTTTACTGATCTTGAAACTAGAGTCTTCCATGCAGCCGACAGTGAAGATTTGGTGATCCTACCTTGCACCGTTTGTGACTGATCCACCCGTGTAACGGACAGACAGACAGACAGAATTGCGATGGCTAAGATGCGATATAGCAGTAGCTGCTGTTGCACGTAAAAAATTACAATACTGTCTGTCTGTCTCTGTATACGTACAGGTACACATCACTCGTTGACCCGTACATATCATGTATCTCAGTCTGTCTGAAGGATGAGTCTTCGCTCATTCGCAGACAAACCTTCACACTGTTGACTCAGCTCCTGCAGGTTTGCATCATACTTTTACGACATTCTCATTAGAGTAGAGCTGAGTAAATTATCGATTAATAATGCAAAGAAATAATTACTGAATTTTTTTATCTAAAGTCACATCGCTTAGAAAGCATCGTAAACTGGCAACCATAAAGTTGTTCATGTTTACAAACAGTAAACGTGTCCTGTCAAGTGAGTGTGAACATTTTAATCTGTTTACAGCTTACAAGACTGAATGTAAAAAATAGTGATAATTTGTATGTAACACGTTTCTAATATCCTTTGCTGTAAGAGTGAATGAAGAGGAATTTTCGTGCTGAATTTAACTGGACTTGACTGGTGATGTGTCTGTTGTGAAATTGGTTGATTCTTGGACATATCTTTAACAAAGTACTACCGTGACTTGATTATCTCTAATATTGCTAACTGTTTTGCTGTGTTTCCAGGAGGATTATGTGAAGTGGAAAGGGTCGCTGTTCTTTTGTATAATTTTGTGCGCTGTTGATGAAGATGAAAGTTTGAAAACGTTCGGTAAGTGTCTGACGCCATCTTATTTGTTGTTTGTCGGCTGCAAGATTGTCATGAGTGAAACATTAGATGCTGTCAGTTTTGATAGTTGGATTAGTACTCATGCTCATTCATTTTGATTGCTCAGCAAAGAACAAAAGCTCTGTTGTTAAATGGGAAGGGTCTGCTGTAGCTGAGGCCCACTATAGCTAACTAACCCTAACCCTAACTCTGCATCCTAAATATTACTTCACTATCATCATACTGTCATACAGTGTAGATGGTTTATTTTATCATTTCACTCATTTTTAAGTGAAGTTTTTTTTTATCTCATGCCACTATAGGTAGTAGAATTTAGCTACAACAGGCCTTAACTATAGGTGGCTGTTGCCAGTTAAATGCAGCTAATCTTGGTGATGATATTAGGGGATGATTGGTCAGTTCGCTGAGCTTTTTCTGTCAAGCAATATTTTCGTTAACTACAGGACACACTTTTGCTTCTGGGTAGATTACAGTGTGAGAGGGGTTGTGGCACAGGGCATGGCACAATTGAACAACAATGGCTGCCGTGTGAAATTGATGGCTAAATGATGTGTGCGTTGCTGTGGTTGCAATGACTGATGTGTTTTTTTGTGTCTTCAGCACGTTTCTGTCTGATCAATCTGCTGCTGCAGCGTCATCCAAGCTTGTTCTTCAATCACTTTGTTGAATCTATCTTCTATTTTAACGACTATAAAGCACACTCGGGCAAGTGGTTATCGATGTATAAAATTGTATTTACACCATGTCATTCTCGGTTTGCCGGTAAAAATTTCATACTGTGTACGTTGCTTAGATTAATGATCTCGAACAAAGTCCTTGCAGTTTCTGGTGCTGCTTTTGGTTGAATCTTCTGCAGATAGTAATTTCATCATGAAGTAATGCATCCACTGCACTGTAAGGCAGGCAGTATGATCATAGATTAAGTTTGATATGTACTGTATAAACTGGACTTGAAATAGAAAAAAAATAAGTGCCGATATGAGAACTGTATGAGTGTGGTTGCAGGTTATATATTGTGTGTTAAATACATTATTTTGTAACCATTTCATGAAAGAAGTGGCAGTGTGTTTTTCAGGTGGCCAAAGAAATGCTTGTAAACCATACTGGCTCACCTCTAGCTATTTTCATAAATTAAGATAACTGCTATTTTAGTGACATTGTGTATGCACAGTAAAACGTTTCTCATGTTAAAGGTACTGGATGTTGATAGGGACCGGTCATCCGACTGACTTGGGTTGTGTGCTCTCTTAACAGGGTTTAACCCTTGATGGCTCAGAGGCGATGAGCTTTCACGCAACGGTCTATGAGTAAATCTTTTTCTGAACTGAGCTGCTGTGTTCATGATAATGGAGACAGTATTGCCATTGACACAGCTGCATGGTAGTGATGTAACAGGTTTTGTTTATAGTTTGACCATTCAGTGCTTCTTTAGAAAATTGGCTTTTGTTCTGGAGACTGTATCGCGCCATTGACAGTGAGATTGCTGACGGTTAGTTGTCTTGTGTGATCAGTGTACAACAAGTTTGGTGAGACTGAACGTCAGAAGAAGCTGTTTGTTCTGCACGGAGATGCAGCTGCAGGGTAATGAATGATGTAACGTGTTGAGTGATGTTTATAGCTTGATCAGTGAGTGCCTCTTTAGCTTGATCATGTATGAATAGTGAATGATGCTGAATAGGGGCAGATGAACCGCGGATCCAAGATTTGGATTTGTGGAACCAAGTCACTGCAGGTGCTGCACACCAAGAATATCGGGGTGGGACATGAGGAATTGACGTGACCCAAATGGTGACATTTTAAGGTTGATGTTTCTGTTGGAGACTAATGGTGGCTATAGAAAGTTTTCAATGCAGCAAGTATAGCACAGCATTGGGACAGATACTTCATTCCGCAGAACATATTTTGCTTATGTGCTGTATTTTCAATTCTTTTCCAGCATTATTTAGGCCTAGTTTTGTTATTATAGTTCACTGCCATCTAGTATTGTAGATCACTCAGATTGTTGTCGTTCTAAATGTAGTTGCAGCCGAGTGCGTGTGTTTGTGTATTTATGCATCTGTCCAGCAAGCGAATGGCCCTCTACAAGCTGATGTTGGAACACATGACTGATTCGCATCGGTTCAACTTACTGTTCAAACTCATTGTTGAGGTTTGTTTGCTTCCAGTTTTTTTTTTGTTCAATGATAGAACAGCTACCGCATATGAGTGATTTTGGCATTTTTGATATTTCATAGAAATCTGAAAATTTTTGTTCTCTAGGGTTAAACTGCTTGGATGGGTGACTGGCTGCAGATGTGTAAAGCATCTCAGTAAATAACCAACACCATTGTCAACTCAGCCTTCCGTACCTCCATGATAGGTTAATCGAGTACCGGTATGTTTGGCTGTGGTTATGACATGGTGCGTTCATCTGTGTCGGGTGGCAGGTAACACTGTGTGATCACATATGGCAGGTGATGCTCTGTAGGTTTTTTATCATGTGTATGTGTGAAGGTACTGGAGCCAATAGCTGATGAACAGCTGGCAATGAATGCTGCTACGGCCGTTATACTGCAGGACACGTTGGCTTGTCTCACCTGCAAAGTCAGTGGCTAAACAGCACACAGCAGCTGCTCTTGGGCAGTTTGACGTAGACTGTATTTGTATTGCTTTGCATTAGGTGCCAAAATATTCGTCACAGCTTTGTAAAATTGCACGTTTAGATCAGGCTTAGCCACAAATTCATTAAACCCATTTACTTGTCGCTGGAGCTCCTCTAAAAAGCTTAGGAATGGAAGATGCTGCTTGTATCTCTTAATTGCGGCATTTCGGTGTCAAGATTATCTGTGCTGATTTTGTTAGCATTTCAGATTTGGTAATATCGGAATTTATGTCATGACCTACGTCATTCTGCCATCTTTCACTGTTCGTAATTTCACTCCAGTCAGGCGTAACGGTTGAAATGTGGCTTATTTACGTGTATAGCACAGTTATCGACATAAGCACGTTTCGTCGTGGCGTAGAGTTTATTATGCCTTAAGTGGTTTTTAGTGTTTACTGTCTGATTGTTTATCAGGAAATGAAACCGACTGTGTTGCGTGCAAAGCCGAGTGAGGATGTGGCTGAGACTGAGCAGGAGATGGCTGATGCTGTGATGAATGCTGCCAAAAAGACCATCATTACTCAGGTGATTATCTGCCCCCCTCCCCCCTCAGTCTTTCAAATTTTCTGCATGTTGAATTTTGAACAATATTGTTTTTTTGTTCTTGACATCTCACGTGGCTGTTTCTCTCATCGCCATTTTTCCCATTGCCATTTTTCATGTGTAAATAATTAGTGTTTAGGGTTAGGGTTAGGGTAAGTAACTCGGGATTAGGTCTAGTTTTAGTTACTTCATCTTAGTTGTTCAGGGTTTGCTTAGGGTGATTAGTGCTAGGTTTAGGAATAGAGTCAGTAAGTCAGGGTTAATATCAGTTTTCATTAGAAAACGGCCATATAGGAAATGACCACCTGGACCATAACCATTCTGGGTGACTGATCATATAACACTAGAAATATGTCAGCACAGTGTCGAAATATTGTGCAGCCATCTGCTTAGACCTGCTCAGCTCTTACACTAACTTTGACCTTTGAAATTTTAGTCTGAAAATCAGTACACCAGTAGCTACTGCCCTGGGGAACATTTGCACCAATTTCGGTTTTGCTACACTTTTTTGATTTTGAGCTAAGAGCTCGTACACGAAAAAAGTTCCTGAGAATTTTTCATAATTTTACACTCAAGGTGGTTGTTGAAATTAGTTACTAGTGCTGAACAACTAGTTAGCGATTTAAGACATGATTAAAATGAGCTAGAAATTTTGTTGTCAGCTCTGGAAATTATAATAGTTTTAAAATGTGAAACTGCATTTATACAGGTGATGAAAAAAACACATATGGAGAAGATTATTCCTGTCTTGTTATCAGTGAAACATTTGGTGAGTTACTCATTCAGTTAGAACATTAATGGCAGCTATAATTAATTGTGATCAATTTGTGGTCAATTTTGCCTGCTGAACTAAAACAGGAATAAATGTTTCAGGAGAAAGTTGAAAGCTAAACCGATGTTATGCCATTTACGAAGAATTTGACTGCGAATAACCTATTAATTGTAGTAGTAGTAGTAGTAACATATTTTGCTTGCTGCAAAGTGCTTACGATGTCTTGTACTCAGCTGCAGATATTTTGCCATTGTAGAAGTGATCGACATTTGCTCACAGTGAATAAATGTCTACATTTTCACAGCTGCTAATAAGTTGCTGTGGTTGTGCTGATGTTGTTAGCTGGAGAAGCATCGTTCGCCATTAATGCGTGATCTAATGACGTGCTTGCGTGAAATTATGAAAGACTACAAAAATGAAGTCAAAGGTCTGTAGCAGTATGAATAGCCATTCTGATGGTTGTTATCAGTAATTTGTCATATGTATCTGTAAGGGTGGATTAGTTAGATTCTCGGGTTATAAAGTCGAATGTACATACTGCGTAAATAAGTTTTATTGTTTCGGTAGTGGGAGAATAATGCTACATTAGGCTACGGTTAAGGTATGACCAAGTATGCTAAACATTAGAGTGGGGAAATTGACAGTTAATCGTGCAATTAATCCGTAAAAACTTTGAGTGATTAAAACAATTAATTTGTTCATTTTTTTAAATTTTTGATTTGTGATTTTATCTTGTAGTTTTTATGAGTTTGGAAGCTTTTACATGTGCTGTTACTACTGTTGATTTAACTAGATTTTTAGTTTTGTAAAATTTTACATGGTTTCGGGGCAGCTTATAGTGTTTCTTGTCGGGAGTCTTGCTGTTCGGCTCACCGGTTTTCATATGCTGTTCGCAACTGTTGTTTGTGAGCAGCAGTTGAATGATCAATAAGTTAATCGATCTATTGACATGAGTTATTTAATGTTTGTGATGTGTTGCGTGTGTTGCAGATGTGCTTGCGGCCGATAAGCAGCTGGCAAGTGAGATTGAGTTTGATTTGCGCCAGTTTGAGGAGCAACAGAAACAGCAGCAGCAGAAGCAGCAGCAGCGCAAGTCTAGCAGTAGTGCTGCCGTAAGCTCTTGTGATTTTTAACAAGTGTCAATCTGAGATGTCATATTTTGGTAGATCCATGTATGATGGATGGAACAGTAGTACAACATTCAGTGTCATAGTTGTTGTTGTTATCACAGCATTGGTTTTTATTCACTTACCATGACGTTTTAATTCATTTCTTGTTGTTTTGAATCTTTCCTTTGTATTTGTTATTGTTTGATGTTTTCCGTTTTTGTTTTGACGCTGACATTTCTAGGCAGAATCACTCTTGTTGCACAAGCGATTTTATCCTTTCCTACACATTCCTCCATAACTTTGTCTGTCTCTCATCTGTCTGTCATCTGTCTGTCTGTCACATTCATTCCCAACTTGTTTAAACCATTCGTTGGATTTAAATGCCATTTGCCAGGTACGCTCGTGGAGTCGTGGTCTCCTTGCCAACATCGCTGACTATATAAATTTCCGTACTTGCTTACCATGCAGAGCTAGGTTGTATTGAACAGAGGTGTGACATTCGTGTAGGCTGGATTGGCGTCCATTCCTCAGGTCATCTCACTGCAGAATACGCCAACACGAAGGACAACTCCAGATCGGCCGGGAACTCCCGCTGTACGCGTCATTGCTGCCACGCCTCGTAGCCATTCCAGGTAACTTGTCACTTTGTTAAACGTCTGCTTTGGTGTGGTGGCTTAGGCTAATGGTAACCATTGGTTTCATTTCTCGAGGACTTGGCCTTGTCCTCACTGCACCTCAAGCAAAAGAGCATTGGCCTTGGCCTTGGCCTTGGCCTTGTCCTTGATGACATAAGTCCTTGACAACATTGCCGAGGACTGCATATGGAAGTAGTTGATGGCTAATGCAATCATCGTTGCTTTGTGTATCTGTTAATTGTCTTTCAGTGCTCTGAGCAACAGTACGATCATGCAGCTGCAGCAACTACAGATGCATATGTAAGGCATTGATAGATTATATTGGCACCTAAGAGTCGGCTGCCAATTACTGTTAAATTTGATTTGATGAAGTGAGCAGAACTTTGGCTTCCATCCAGCCATGGAAGTACTGCTGGCTTGCTGCTGTTATGAGAGATTTTTGCAGCAGCCAGTTGAACTGTGCAGTAAGGTTATTCACAAACTGCATGTGTTGCACTTTAGAACATTAGAAGCAAAAAAGTGCATAGTTGTCTGCTAATAAGCTTCAGTCAATGATTAGCTGATGTCAACAACCAAATTGTCAGTTATCCAATACTGATTATCAGCAAAACGGCTGATGATTAGTCAATACCAGTTATCGTGCTACCTCTGACAATAACAATTTCAAGAAGTTTACACATTGTGGGATCTTAGCAACTTCAGAAAATGGACTTATTAAACGAAGACCAAGTGCGCATTCGTGTATCAGTATTTCACCTTGGTGGTATTCTAATGTCACGTGTCTTAGCTGTGCCCTGGAAATATTCTGCTGTGTGTGTGTGTTAATGTCGCCAGGCCGGTGTCGCTATCCACTGTGGCTGTCATTAACTCTGCTCGCAAAGCACTACTGGAAGGAGCCCAACGTCGAGCTTCGTCAAGCACACCACAGTTGAATCCAGATACACCACAGTCGAATCGAGCTTTCAGTGGTCACCACTTGACGACGGTAAGTGCACTTTGCTGCGGCTGATTCTCTTAAAAATGTGGACTGTGGAACCATTTGTTTAATGTAGCTGACCATACCACGGTGTCAGCAAAATTTCTAGGAAGAAAAACGCCAAACATTCGGCAGTCTAAGTTGATAAAAAACTGCTATATCGGAGTTGTTTGTTAAGATAATAATGGTTTGTGGAAAAGCATTTTGTGTCACTTCGTCACTTCTACATCAGCTGATTTATGTACTTTGGTTTACCTTGACTCATTGTATTCACAGCACTGGCAGTGTGCAGTTAGACTGTTTGAATATGTGAAACCGTGAGTGTTAACCGTGAAGAGACATTGATTTTTGATATCAGTCTAATGTCGTTCGTCTGATGTTTCAGCGTTTTTCCAGCTCTAGTGATACTGAGGGGCGTGCAGTCAGCACACCGGCAGGTATGTTGAGAGGTATATTGTCATCGTTTTCGTCATAAGGAAGCTCAACATATTTTAGAACTACGTCAGCCTGAGTGTCAAATCTGAGATGTCATATTTTGGTAGATCCATGTATGATGGATGGAACAGTAGTACAACATTCGCTGTCATAGTTGTTGTTGTTATCACAGCATTGGTTTTTATTCACATTAAATTTAGGTCACTGTCAGATTACATGTCAGTCTAGAACTGTTACTGCTGTTAGTATTTAGTTAACTAGCCTGCTGTCCAGGGTCACTACAGTTTCTGTCGAACCACATGCTAATTGTCTTAGGCAGTTGGTGATAAGATTGTGAAGTAAGTAAGTAAGTAAGTAAGTAAATGATAAGTAAAGAAATAAGTAAATGATAAGTAATTCAGTGTTCACCAACCATCAAGGTCAACTCAGCCTTCCATCCCTCTAGGGTAGGTTAATCGAGTTCTGGCCTGCCTGGCTAGGTTAAGGCAGGACGCGTTCACCTGTGTCAGGTGGCAGGTAACATTTTGTCAGGTGATGCTACGTTGCTTTGTGATGGGTTACAATTGAGAGCTATAGCCTGTAGATTAGACATTTTTTGTAGACAATCTTTAACCTTTCATCTAACCTTCAAAATGTATGTTAGGAGTACGTATGACGGCTGCTGACATCACTTTTGCTCAAAACATGAGTGTGATTCCAGCATCACCAGCATCGCGTCAGTCCCCATCCATACTGCGTGAGAGAAACCTGCTGCAGCAACGTCGCTCATGTAAGATATATTTATTTTTATCAAATTGCACACCGAAACCTTTATTGTACTCAGAAAAGAGTAAGTTCAACATACAATCAGTGTCATCAAATATAAAATAATAAGTACACTAACAAGTCCAGATTTAACACATAATAGCTCTCTGATGATAAAAATATTTATGTAAAAAACTGTTCAGTTTATATACAGTGTAAAGGTGACATCGTGGTTGTAGATATAAAACAGCACAAATCACAATTTAAAAAATTCAAACATCACCATTACACAATGTC
>Ga0056128_1002859_pt1 | contig 20806 bp, 12 predicted proteins | sample WorMetLIZISLAND2_FD_71113 | JGI IMG/M metagenome (GOLD analysis project Ga0056128, IMG submission 71113) | Marine gutless worms symbiont microbial communities from Max Planck institute for Marine Microbiology, Germany - Olavius geniculatus... ... | reverse complement strand
ACCCACCGACGCCCGCCCGTCTGCGCGTGTCTTTGATGTGATGACTTCGGCCACTTTCGGTTCAACCGGGTCGCTGAGCAGCGCCTGCTAATTACTGACATCCGATGGGCTTACGGGGGTCTTCATCATTCTACTGCGAACTGTGCCAAGGACGGAATGAATCAAACTGCAGCGCGACCAATTCAACAGATGCCTCTAGCTCATATGATGTGCACGCTGCAGGGTTCGACTTTTACTATAATGCAGAGACATAATCTTTAACATATTAACCCCAGTTATTAGACTGGTGCTGATTGAACTGATGTGAACAGTAAATTGCCTGCAGCGGGCGCTGTAAATGCAGTGTTTGAATTGTGAAAAATTAACTGGGGGTTGAACTTTTCGACGGTCAGAGCCCAACCAAAATTGTTATATAAATCCTATGTATAGTACATAGCTGACCCCCAGTGCATAATTTGACAGGATGTTAAGGGGGTTGAGAAAACAAGTTGGGGGGTTAAACCCCACTTTCTCAATTCAAAACTGTGTAAATGACAGTTGATGCCGGTATTTAAATCAGAATTTTCCTCACCGTCAGAACTGTTGAAAACAGGTTACACTCAGCTAAAATGATTAAAGTGACCACTTTTATCACGTGTTTTATCAAACATTGTTCTATAGCATCAAATATATCAGCTAAGCGTTTGTTGGTAAACACGATTCGGCCTATGTAGTGTATGTATGACTATTGTCGTTAATCAAATTTATTCCAGTTTCACGGTTATATTATGCTGGCGATCTTGAGTCGTATTTCAAAGCTATACAAAAAGTTATGAATATGCACACAGGGCAGCCTTCATCACATAAACCGCCAGTGAAAACTTTTTTTGCTTTACTTACTAAACTTTATTTTTAAAACATAGCTGCCAACCACTGAACTCGTGAACAGTCCTAAAATGTCTATGCAGATGACATGAAAGTGAACTGAGCATGCATGGAAGACCTGCGGAAACAGGACTGAATCGTGAAAGTAATCATATGACAATTTATCTGTTAGACACATTCTGACACAGTAAATGAATGCGTGAATTTTGCGGATTTTAATTACACCGTGCTAATTACGACCATGCCGCATGTCAACGGCGTTCTCAAAACACTGCTTAGAAACATCGAGCGAATGGCTTTAAGCCGGCGAAACTCAATTGTATACAGCTGTTTTATCGTTGCTATCGTTTGAAGTTTTACAATACAAATGCAGACGATGTTTTTCGAATGAGCGGCGCCAAGGGGATACGGTTTCAGCGGTAGCGTTGGATTGGATGCCGCGAAGTCATCACAGAAACAATTACAGCTGCTGCGTTGCATGCAGCGGGTCCTGATGATGACGCTCGCTGTTTGTAAACCGCAGAACATAAACAGTCGGACAGCACCAGTCGGACTCCCTCAGCCGCTCTCTGCATGTCTTTGATCCGCTGCAGTCGGTGCGCCTATGCTGAAGCACAACACATTGCAACCGTATACGGGGACGAACTCACGGTAGCCCATACAAGGTGTTCAATGTACCCTCGTTATAACTCGATTTCAGTGCATGGCGTAATCAGGGGATCGAGGAAGCAACCTGTCATGGTCCCCTGGTCCCCTTGGCGCTGACAATTTTGTACATTTTTGCTGCTGAAGCATCAACATTTAGTTTACGAGAAAGGTTTCAGCTTCCGGCGGGGTCGAATTCTCTAGACTCGCTGGCACTTTAAATTAAATTCCAAATACGCCATTGCTCGATTCAATATACATGTAGTTCTCGTTACTGTTTGGGACTTCAGATGTTGATTTTTATCTCTGTAGGCCCTATACATGCGCGTATCATGACTAAGGTGAATACTGGCTGTCCGACGGTTTTTGAGCACAGATTTATTATTGTCAGTTGTCCGTTGTCAGGTAGCGTATATACTGACTGATTAAGTATTCGTATATTACTGGATATTATTACTTGGATGATCATAATTACGCAGTGTTACGTGGTCACGTGGTTCGAATAAATTAGAGATCGGACGAAGCTATCAGTGTGTTGCGACGTCCGTCACATGCAGAGCTAACTGTTCGTCCGGTCAGCTTTCGTGCCGCCGATGAACAAGACCACCTACGACGTTTGTCTCCTACGACCTCTTTATTGCTGATTGCTCCGCCTTGAAACCATGCGGCTGACGACTGACCGCCCAGCGTTGCGGGCGCGAATAATATCGTCCACATGCCCCGCAGTCAAGCACGCGATGAAATTAGTTCCGTGATCTCACCGTTTCAGAGGTCACGACGTTGTTGCTGACAGATGACCACGTGGTGGTCGCGCAACACAGTCCAGGTCTCTTATTCTATTTCATAAATGCGTTAAAATAAATTCTGTGATTGATATATGTGGACGAAAAAGCTAGCTACTACGCCGATAGTCTTTTTATATCTGGCATTTGAACGGTTTCTTGCGTTCTTTTTTGATAAGCACACGCGCTGACGATTGTTGTCAGAAGCGCCCCAGCCACCACAGTGACTGCATACAGTAAGATATAGCAAACACTCAACGTTGTTGTCTCACCTTGTATAGACCTCCCACATGGAACATCTGTCCATCCGCCACCGTCCTTCGAGTACATACCGAGTTTCCAGTTACGAACAATAAGAACAGGGCGTCGTGGTTAACATCTCACCGTCACTATCCTATACGTGGTAACAGCGGCAGCAGCAGCCTGCAGTGAAGTCGGGATGCTATCATTCGTGTGTGGTCATCTCTTGCGGAGTATACTTCACGGGCACTATAGCTTTGCAGTGCAGTGTAGATGATAAAATAAATGTTTTACAACAGCTAGAGTTTAGTATAATTCGACGATTTTCGTTCAAGCTATATTTTGCGTGTTCTGTCAATCGGTAAAAATGTGTTATATTTATCGTTAGTATACTGCAACCCTAAGGACACTAATCTCTATAGACCTATATGCATTAAGCTGCCGTACAAACTGCCGATTCTCACAAGCTGCCGGATGTCCGTACTGCGACTGCGGCAGTATCCCGACGGATCAAGACCCGGCCCGGCAGCTGCCTAATAATCACAAGTCCTACTGCAGTTTTACGCGCATGTAATTATTCCAATTCCCAGCGCGACGATGCCGCATATTTTCTTAGCGCGTCGTCGTCGTCGATAGATGAAACCTGGTGGCGGCCTGCCGTCGTTCCTGGCCGTGTGTTTATTTGTACCGTGCACGACCAACCGACAATCCGGTGTTTACTGTTGACCCATATGGGACCCCGGACAGGAGGGGCACCTTGTTTCACGCCGGTGGCCGCCGGCTTCAAGTTGCGTCGTCGCGCGATGATGAAACAAACGTCGCTCACATCACACGCACGCCGATTGTTGTCACTCGAGCACACACACACGTTATACATCCCGTTGTTTGAACTGAAATGAGTGTGAGCTTACGACGTGTAGCCTAGTTGATCTGTCGTGACATGACTACAGCGCCGACCGGCGACAGATACGTCGTGTGGTGCGCCAGAATCGAGATGCTGTGATGTAATGAAAAAAGCGGGAAAACGCACTCCACTGATTTTGTGTAATTTTGTGCAAGACATATTTGCAAATATTTTGTGCTTTACTTAGCGTGTTCTTACATGTGTACACTGCAAGGCCACAGAGGAAGAACAGGACATAAGCAGCGGTAAACGAGAGCTGAAGAAAAATGTGGACAACAGTTAACTGCTGCAGGTTTCAATCACTGCTACATAAAGAGATGGAAGCGGCAACACAGGACAGAGCTTGACATAAGAGAGGCGCTCTAGGGCATATGTTCTACTCGGAGCGACAAGGCAAATAAGATAAATTGAAGTAAGTGGCCATGAAAACATGCATAATAGTGTGTGTCGTTATAGCATATTAAATATCGGAATGTTTTATTGTGTCCAACTGGCCGGCTCTGGACTGTCTAATGTCTATATGACGTCGACAAAGTGAAGCCCGTACTACAGAAATGCTGATGCGGGCAGAGATGCTATAGGCCTTTGCAACATGGACGACTTCCCCCGCGTTCAGACTGCCATCCTCCACAATGGCTTCCGTCGCCGCACGTGTACAATCTGTGTAATGGGACTGTCATCCATTGACAACCCGACCACAATCACATTTAGTTTCGTATCTCGCTGCAAAGACAACCGTCCGTGCATGGCACGTCTTTTTCATATGTCATACGTAAACAGCAACAGTCTGATCCAGAAGACCTTCGATCTATAGGCTACGTAGCACTGGCGTAGCCATAGTGGGGCGCTGGGGCAAGTGCCCCCTCCTAGGAGCTTACTCAGTTACTCAACATAGTGCAAAAAATGCACCAAAACACATCATTTTCACGCAAAAAACGAAAATTTTTCGGGGAGGAAGCACAGCCTCTTCCTCAGGCTTCTTCCTCATGGGTGCCCTGCCCTCACTATAACTGGATCCTAGCTACGTATAGCTACTGTTATTGTTTGTTTCAGCTTGTTTAACCAGCCTAAACGTAATTCTGATTGAAGTATAAACCGAAAAGTTGGTTAGAAATTCAGGAAACCCTATTTGTTACAAATTAATTAGTCTTACACTCTTATTAACTGATTGTAGGCCAATAAAGTTTTACTTACCATAATATTATCATTTTTACACCAGCTGTAGGTCTATACAAACTTACTGTACGGCCCAGTTGATGTTCACCTACGATCTGCGAAAGGCTACTAACACGGCAACTCCGCGGGCTTCAGTGAGTGGTGATAGAATAATATGTTGGTCTAGAAAAGAAACCATATGAAATGCTGGCAACGTGCGTATAGACGTCTCAGCTTCCGTGATAATAACAACAATGATCATAAATAATAATTCAGAGCGTACGTATGACATTCGTAATACAACACTGTCGTCCGGACGACAACGAGGCAGCAAAAACGCCCGCAACGTGTGCGTTGTCTCGTTATTTTTCGCAATCGAATGCCAGCTGCGCGGAGTATAGCAGCTGCAGCAGCAGCAGCGTAACCTAGCAACGCAGCAACATTGTCTTGTTGACGCACGCAGGCGCCCCTGCTGAACTGCGCTGTATTAACGCAGATAATTTCCGACGATTCTCCACAGTAATTGCGTCTGACAGTAGGCTCGACTGCAGCATACAAGTAGGCGAACAAACTAGTCATTTAATTTGCTCACGTAATGTTGCGGAAATGATCTAATAGTGATAATATGTATGCATACCGTATCGCCTTTTCAAGTTGTTGACGTAGATTACTTAATTTCAGAAGTTTAGAAACTGTAACTATCTTTGCCTCATTCAGCTTAGTAGTAAAAATTTTTCTATTTGCATCTGCCTCTGATGCATGTAGGCTACCCAACGAAACCGCCTGCGACATTGTCTTTGTCAGATCTGGCTAGGCGAAAATCGATAATATAACATTTTCACGTGAAAACACTTTAATAAGCATAATCTTTGCTGTTCTGGTCTATGAAGTTATGAAGATCGAATACGAAGATCATGCAGTAGGCCTACGTTTGCCTAAACCGGCCTTAGTGGAAACAGTAGCACTAGCACGCGACAGAAATTTAACTGTCCAATGCACCGCTGCACAAATTACGTCTATAGGCCCTACCCTACGTGTGTACGATAGTCTATCAGCCAGACTTGCCGTGGACGTGAAATTGCCCATCCTTATCCGCATAGTTCACGTGGATATCTATAGACGCACCTATCTTGTGTACAAATAGGCTACCCTCTGAATTTCGACAAACTGCAGCAGGCTGAATGCGCTCATCAGTCATTAGGCGCCTACCCCAAAGACAACGAAGAAGACATTCCCTCCTGTCCTAAATTCTTAACGATATAGCCATACATGTATGTCAGAAAGTAAGGAATAAAAATATTGAAATATGTGCTTACTCAAGTATTTCCCCAACTTTCGTGAAAGTGTCCATTTTATCAAGACGCAGGTCGCATTCATGTACCTGCGAAGGGGAGTGTACGCCCCCGAAGCATACTTAATTTCTACATTTAAGTTCCTACTACATGTAGGACTGAAAATGTTAGAAAGCAAAAAAAGATGTGTAATATTGTGTTATCATTAAAAAAGTTTCAAAAATAAACTCGTAAATGGACGAATTTTCTGTTGTCCAACCAGCAGCATTAAAGCACTAAAGATTTGTTACTAATATAATAATAATGAATTAATTTAATTAAACTAAACAGTGATGTGCTATCGCTGATTATTGATTCGACATAACGGCATGAATGAACCAGCAAATGAAAAGTAAGAGCAACCGACAGATATATAGAGAGAAAAAGCATATAAGAAGTCAGTCTAATTATAGCAGCATGGATATCCATATCAAAGGCAAGCCAGCAACGCAGAAACAACATGGATGTACATAAGGAAGTGTAATCATTAAAACAAATAATGCAAAACACACGAAAAACAACGGACAGTATCAGTAATGCAAACGATAACTGAGTATGATCGGACTGTGACATAATGTCTGCTGTTCTGCATGTAGCCTAATAGTCAATCGTCTATCTGTAGGCCACTGCAAAGAACTACAGATCGGATATACGTGAATATAGACAGTAATAACGCAATTTTGCTAATTTCGCATATATTCGTTGTGCATCTTGACATCTAAGACGAATTCATTGTGTGGTACATGGCGTACTTCAAATTCTGAAGTTCACAGTGGCTAAGCCAAGGGAGGACGAAATATCCTTCCAGCCCTTGCCAGGCTTGCCGTGCATGAAATTTCCCATCCATATCCATATTCATATCCAGATTTTCCGTGGATATCCATGGATATATCCATATCCACAGACGTTTATCCCGCGTACATGTAGCCCCGAATTTTTGCCAAATACAGCAGTACAAAAGCGTCTATTCTCCTATCCCCCGAAAAAACATGACGCAGACATTTCTCTCCTGAAATTGTTAAAAAAAATTGGAAAAGTAAAAAATAAACGCACATTTGCATTGAAATGTACGATCTTAGTTGAGTATGTCAAGTTTCGTGACAATCTACATAATTTTATTGACGCCGTTTTTGGCCGACCGTTAGGTCGAACCTTGGGCACGATAGGTTGTCTACCTGTCCTCGGTCTGCCCGTAACGCATGTATTGTGGCTAAATGGTACGTCAAAGACAGTCGGCGATGATACAGTTGGATAGGGCGATGGAAAGTTCATATAGGCCGTCCGTATCTGTTTTGAATGCAATGTTGTTGCCTGCAGCCTTCACCCACGTGCGCCGATTTACCGCATCGTATTCTAGTGTTTACTGTTCGATATAGCAGCGTCACCATCCTTCTTTCGGCGACCCGAAGTCAGACGCTGGCCTTCGGATATAGGCGGTACGGTCGGTGCACTCCAGCAACAGCTGGGATATTCTTGTTTACTTAGACGCTGGTTGCATTCGTGTACGCCTACAGGTATAGGACAGAGTGGATGCTTTTGAAGGACACTTAGTTTGTACACGTACTTCCTACTACCCAAAAGTTTGTAATTTTGTTACCATTTGATAAAAAAAATTACAAATACACCCAGAAATGGATAGACCTTCTGTTGCCCAACCAACAGTATAAAAGCACCGGGGATTAAGATGTGATGCTGCTATAGTGTTAATAAATTAATTTAGGCTAACTAAATAATGACGTGTTTATGTCACTGACTATTCATTTGACTAAATAATATAAATAAACGAGAAAATAAAGAGTACAGACAAAGCATTATAAGTAGTCAATTTAATTAGTAGATGAGCCAGCGTAATATCCATTCATATATCCATATCCACGGCAAGCCTGCCCCTTCCCCTCTCTTCCCTTCCCTTTTGTCTCCACTCCCTTCCCTTAGAACCAGGACCCCTTGAATCCAGCTAGGGGCTGGGGGAGCACAGTGAGCTCCCCCAGCGGAATCTGAAGCACAACCTTAGCTGAAATCGAATTTGGTGAATTTCAGCCTTAAAATATAGCATCTGGTGGCAACAATTTTAATTATTTTCCTGATACACGAACTTGTTAATTAACAGTTCGCCACTGACGCATGGGGCTCAAGTGGGGTGGGGGTGCACGTCCACCTCTTGGATTTGCCACTGACTGTCCATGTGCACTTTCTCACCGTAAATGATTCCTATGATTATTTGGGCTATATTGTTCCAGAAGATAAAAGAGAAAAAATAACAAATTATAATATTTGCAGGACTACCCAGTTTTAATATTCGTAAGCATCTGCGAATATTTCGCATCTTTACTAGGCCTATTTGCAGTATGCGAATACTTGATCCAGGCTATGCAAAGAAGAAACCCATCTGCAGTACATTGTCAGCTACAGATTTGATAAACCTTAGGGAAAATGTTTGTTTAAAAACATAAGAATGCATTTTATAAAAAACACAAATCAAGTAGACGTTTGAAAATGATGAACAAAAATTGCAGAAATCTTCTTAGCTAACGCATTAGAGTGATTAGACTGAATCCATTGCTTCAGGATAATCAGCTTTGCAAATTTTCGGCAGCACGTCATGACTTAGTAAATCTAAATACAGATTCTGCTATTATTTTATCATCAGCTCTTCAATTTTTGTACGTAGATATTCCAGATCACTGTAATTTTCATACCGGCTGATCAACATCTGAAACGTTGGGAAAAAACTTTTTAAAATGTTGTAAAATGCATTGTGATAAAAAACAAACATTTTTATTACAACTCAGCAGTTCATGTGAACACAGTATAAGCACGAGCACTATATGCTAAAAAAACTCGGCGGCCGTAAAAAACCAGAAACTAGAAAGCACCCAAGAGAGTTCAAATCTTCACCAAGTCTGGCGGATTTCAATGTATAGGCGAGTGGCTCCACCTCGAGGTTACAAGTGAAAAATTTGCAAACACCTATTAGAACGCTGAATTAAGTGAAAATTGTTTTTTTTGCTGTGCCAAGGGGTGTGCTCTGTGAAAACAGTTTACAAAAATTCACCTACAAATTTCGAGCAATCCTGTTGATAAACCAACCGACCGACAAAGCGACGCAAAACAGCATGTCTAGCGGAAGTAAAAACAAACATAAATAAATCATCATCGACACTGTGATTTATGTTTGCTGAGACCTGACAACTACAATAACATATTTCGGTATATCGACAACTCTTAGCGGTCCTAAAGTTATCAAATTATTCAGGTGAACATTAATAACTATTTCACATGAAATAAGCTAACAGTTTTTGGTTTATTAGCCCACCTGCCAAAATTTGGTTAATTTTCAGGAAAACTGTCTTCCACACAGATCCAGGGAGAGATTAGTTAGATGCAGGGCCTGTAGCATAAAGACAAATAAGGCCTTGTTTCGGTTCAACTAAAATAATCAAGTTGTCTCTTTTGCAGATTTCACAATAAAAAGATGCAAGTTCTTCCTAGTTACAGGGTTCCCACTCTTTTACTGACAAAAAATCCAGGACTTTTCCAAGACTTTCCAGGACCCCCATGACAAATTTTCCAGAACCTTTTCGTAGCCCATGAATGGTGAAATATAACGAAAAATAAGTATTCAAACGAGCAAAGCGAGCAGAAGAAATTTTGAACTGTTGTACTCAGTATTTAAGTAAGCAACAGCCAACAAAAACTGGGTGATATACTATTGATGCTTGTTTTCCATTTGAGCCTGTGAAAAACGTGTGACTTTCAAGGATATTTTTCCACGACTTTCCAAGTCCTGGAATTTTCAAGAAAAAATCCAGAACTTTCTAGGCCTTTCCAGAAGGCATGAGAACCTTGTAGTTATCATGGACAGCTGTAAAAGAGGTAGACTTGTAACAGAAATACATGTATCAAATACATGCACTGGACTAATAACTAACAAAACTAAGGTAACTTTAAGACTCAAAGGGCCCATTATAAATTTGGTACTTTTGTTACATTCATCATGCCCTGCTTCCACTACAAACTCTGCCTGCTATGGAAACATGTAAACTATGGAAACAAAAATCACCAAACTCAAACACAAAAAAACAGCAACGCAGCAAAAAATGACTCAAACCCACTTTACAATTACAGAATACTACAAATAGTTTCAGAAAAGAAAAAAACAGCACACAACATACATCATTTTAACTTTTTGGCCGAAAATCCTCAAAGTGAATGACCATACTACAATAATACTGCTAAAAGGTTTCAAAATTAAATTCGAAGAACGAAACAACATGTTAAAAGAAGTGACACATGCACAGCACACAGCAGTTAAGTAAAATATTGTCTCAACAATACACGCTTTACAGTAACAACATGCAGACAATGAAATAATTAATATACACAGCAAACTGCAACGCACAACAAATAATAAACAGGGTGGGCTGAAAACAAAGTCACATGCTAACACTACTGGCGATTTTCGTGCAAATCATGCTCTGAAATAGCACTATGTGAGCACTATAATAAAATTAATTTAAAGTCATGCCCAGTTAGATAAATTTAAGCAAAGTAAATGCCATTAATTTGTTTCAGCATAATAAGTGAGTGAGTGAGTGAGTAGGGTTTAACGTCCCACCCGACACAGTATAGGTCATTTCGTTTAGCATAATAAGCAAGAAGTTATCACGTGCTACCATGCTCAACGCTCTGGCCCACTCTGCAAGTTTAAATGATGCAGGCTCTAGTGTGGCGGTCACAACTTATTTAAGTGGCATGCTGCCGGTAACTGGATGAAGGCAATAACGAGTGTTCACAGATGAAAATTAGAAAAATATTGCAAACGCAGAACTCGAGCTGAGCAATAATTCGCATATCAATCGCCGGACATGCATATAACATCGCAACGAATGAATCCAATGATTTACAATCAGTTTGCTATCAGCAGGCACATCTCAATCAACAACGCAAACGTCATATTTAACAACGGCAGTCAAACGACGCTACACGACAGTGGAGAAATTAATGCTACAGAGGAACTCAGCTGCGCAATTAGCAAGTAATTATCAGACAGCAGAAGCAAACTAAAAATGCCTCGGCAGGCATAAACCTCTGCCAATAGCTAGTGCTGCCACCTGTTGATGACACTGACAAAACAATAATCTATAAATATCTTGACCTTTAACATACACTTTTTAAATTCCTCAACTTGGATCATCACCAAAATATAACAGACTGGCCTTTGGAGTATGTCCTACCCATCAAAATGTTAATCAAAATTTGTTCACAACTTACTCAGAAATTTAGCGAACAGAGTTGGACACAAAAATGTAATACTCATTTAGCAGAGATAACGCAATAATGCAGCTGAAATAATTATAATCATAATAGAAACATTATGTATGGACGTTTTTCCAGGACCTTCTCGAAGATGAACAGCAGTTACTTACTGCAGATACAAAGTGTAATCCTATGTGCCAAATGCCAAATATTTTGAAATTTATCTAATCATTTTACATCAGCAAGTAAGTGCTATGCTAGTGCAACATGTTTTTATAAACCTCCAGTAAATTTGACAATGATCCAGGATTTAATTTCATTTTCTTGGACTTTCCAGGTCTTGGAAGTGAGTGAGTGAGTAGGGTTTAACATCCCACCCGACACAGTATAGGTCATTTCAGGGACAGCCTTTCCAGGCAGAATGCACACAAACACAGTAATGGAACGGTAAGTTTAACCTTTATAGAAACACAAAATGCAAAAAAACAAGCTAAACCTAAAATTGTAAGAACTCCATTATACGTGTGCAAATGTAATTAACAATAACGGTAGTTCTAATAATCTTCCCTATTATCCTCCAAACAGTCATTAATTTCAGAATGCTGTCTATTGGAAAACAGGGTTTTCCAGGTCTTGGCAAATCAAGGAAAAAAATTCCAGGGCTTTCAATGAAGTGTGGGAACGCTGTACAAATAACCTAGCAACACAAAACCACCACAAAAGAACTATGAACAATATACACAAACACCAAGCAACAACAAGCCAGCCTAAGCTGCATTTAAATCGAAAACTTACAAGAAAAAGATAGATAAAATGATAGCACAAAATTACAAATCCAAAAAAAACCTGGAACCACTTATCACTTAAACTACATCCTCTTTTCTGTTTTCCGATCTAATCCAAGCAGTAAGGCAAAGCGCACAAAAAGGTTTCTAGTACAGAAAGCTTTGAGGATGCGAAAGCTAGACACTTTTAACGTTTGCAAAATTTCATAAACTACTCATTAGTTATCACACATAACATAGTCCAAAAAGCGCAAATTTATGCACAACATGTATGTACCAATGACATTTCTTTCAGTGTCTACTAAACAAATTATGGACAGATACCAGCACACAATAAAACTGGACTTTTTTACCCAGAGAATTTTTGTTGAAAATCATTCTCATGCTGCATGTATTAACAAATGACCTGTAAAACAGACCTCACAGAACAAATATCAAAACCGACAAAAACATAACAAGCAGACTAACTACGCATTGACAGGAAGAAATAAAACAGCCAGAGACACACAAATGAGCATTGACTGGTTGTGTGTTAAAATTACGACAATCTCTGTACAAATATGCATATATTAAGTCAAGTAAGTGTAATCTACGCAGAACTACATTACGTCGTGCCTATGTACAACTGTTAGTATTTACAGTATAAACACAAGAGTAAGCACCAAAATCAGTATTTTCCTGACACTTGATTGCTGTAATAATAGCTAATAATAATAATAATGATAATGATGATAATAATAAGAATAAAGAAAAAAGCAAGGTAAGAGACCATATGTGCAAAACTACACAGATTGACGTTGTCACACTGTGTAAACATAAAATATACGTATTTTCTTCTTACATAAAACGATGAAGTTGTTCAATGCCGCCAGTAACAGACAGATCAATAGGGGCAAGAGTTTTCTGTGAAAAATCCTTTCAAATTCCCCCAGCCAGTTTGCCAAATTCTACAGCCCACTGCAGCAAATTTTCCTAAGTCTGCGGTGGCCCATTTATTAAGCATATTGATGGCTTTTTGGATTATTTAAAGTACGAAAACATCCGACACTTTGTGCATCAAAATTTCATTAATCACTCATTAGGCTAAATCTTCTCATCAGTGGTGAAAATATTTTTTATGCTGCAGTGGAGTTTTGCCGATTGCCAAAGTGGTCAGTCGAATTCCACAAAACTGAGTGGAAACATACAAATTACACAAAAATGGGCAAACTGCACAGACTGGCTCAAAATTTCATGCCCTGTGGAAAACTGTGGTCCTTAAGAGAGAGGCAAAAAACCTGCATTAATTTTCAACAACAATAATTAAGCATCGACAATACTAATGCATGGTCACTTGCATAACAAATCATAATGGTACATAACAGGGGAAACTTGGGTGACTAATTTTATCATTTTTAAAGAGCAAATAAAAATAAAAAACACACAAGTCAATTTAAAATATTCCAGTACAACAAGACGTACTAAAATAGGCAATACACCTAATAGCACAGCACAATTTTGTTTAAAAAACATTACTAATCAGACTGTGGATGCAAATGAACAAAACTGCCTTAAAAATGAGTAATGTATACACGTATATTTAATGCCCTGTGGACGCTACTCTTGATAAAAATGCAAACAAACTGACTGTCAGCATATTACTGCAAAAGAAAAAAAAACATGCAAAAATCATGCTATTAGTAAGTGAAAAAAAACTGCAATTTGGTGCCATTAAATGCAGCAGCTGTGTAGATGTGCATATTAGTATGTATAAACTGTATATAAAATATTCCAGTCAGAATAAGCTGATGTTGTTCATGAACACAAAACTGGCGGCTGTTACACAAATGATCAGATGCACTATAGTGTAATATGGTGTAATACATCTTCCAGTTTTTGTCATTTTATTTCAGGAATTTGCTGCAGTGAGAGTTTAATGGAAAGTCTCTCCAATGACATTTCGTACTCGCCAGTACATGAAAGCAAATTAACCTGTCATCATGTAAAAGTCATGTTCTATCTCCTAATTTCAGGACACTTAGTCTTAGTCTTGACCCATTTTGGTACAATCTCAATCGATCCATGCCATTTTTTGACATTTCCTGCCCCTTGATAATAATTTGATAAATCTTTGTTTTCAGTTTACAAGAAAAAGTAACTAAAAAATCTCAACTTTATTGGCAAGCATGAAAGTAAATTTATACAATGGACTATGTCGGCAAAAAAGCTGACAAATCTGAGACACTTAAACGAAAAATACATTCGACAATCGAAGTACAAAAATTGTATAAGAAATTACGCATAACCGAGTAAACCGACTGACACTATTAATTCTAGGTTACACACTGCACAGCTGCTTGCGGACAAACATAACCAAATGTCCATTTACTACACAATCTGCAGAAGGACGTTTTAGTATGGTTTTAGCTGCACAACAAACACGTAACTGATTCCACTGTATCGGCAGACTAAGTTACGCAGTTCAGCAAATAAACACTGCACAACATAAATACACACATGTATGGACAGTTAAGTATGAGCAAGAGGCACTATTCTGAGCCATGCCCACAGGCCAAGTGGGTAATAACATGTGATCGCACTGTCTTGCCGAAGCTAAGCATCAAGCTGCCATGATGATGATGATGACGATCCGAAGAGGTTTGGTGTGAACTCAAGACGTCATTCTACCTATCACAGCAAAACATTTGACAATAATGTTACGTTATTTGGCAGTTAATTGGGTAAATATTAATTTCCGATAGAGTTTCGAGCAAAGTAAAGTTGCCAACTTCATAGCTTTATGAATACATACACCAATGTTTCACTGCTACAACAGCAGCAGTTCTCACACAGTGTATGAATACATTTATATTTTCTCACATCAAGCAATTCAGAAACATTGGCAACAATAATTCAGACTTCCGACAAACCGCTGAGCAAACAGAAGTTGCCACCTTCAACATTTCATGTATTCTTAATACATCACTAACTGATTAAGATGACTATCCTAGCTTAATTTCTGCAAAGGCTTATGACAGCAACAATGTCAAAAACCAACAGCAACTGTTAGGCAGTCCAAACTTCTCTAATTCTCCTGACAAGATTTTCCTAGCTGAAAATCATATAAGAAACTACTTAAGCCCAATGATTACATCCAGTTACAATAGTTTAATAATAGTACTTTCTCACATAATTTTATTACTGTAATTTATATGTTATTGTATTGTACTGTATTGCTTGCATCACTGCCTTTACAATTTTTAAGCTCAGTGTGCACTTGGCATGCTATCCAACACCTTACGTACTTACTATGTGGCTGACAGGCATATCTAAACCCTCAAATGCAGTATCAAATGACATTAACAAAGTGTTTTTCCTATATTATAAACATAGATCCAAAGGATGATGCATACAGAGAGAAAAAAACAGTGTGCATATAAACATGTTCAAAGATGCCACAATGCATCTAAATATGACATACTGGTGCTAGATAAGCTAGAATATTACAAATTGTCTCAAACAAAAAAAATGTCATATTAACCTGCTATAGTTTTGTTGACTTCAACACTGCTGCCACACTGCTCGAACTCACGAGGGCTCTGCATATTTTCAGAATGCGAACTGTCTGCTACCTGTGTTGCTTCATCATTTGGCGGTGATTCCGTGATGGAAGAACAGTCAGTAGCTGGCTGAACATCACGCTTGTTACTGACGTCATCACTTAACAAACTGGACTTATCAACGGTTTGCACATCAGCTGCTTGTGCCAGTTTGTGAGATGTGTGCCACATATCAGCGGGAGTGTAGCCCAACATACGATGATAGCCATTCACGACATCAGATCCGTGTTTCTTAACAACTGCTGAGACAGATGCAGGCAGACTATTGCTGCTGACCACATCAGACTGAGCAGTGCAGTTCACACTTGTACATGAATTGCAAACCGATGTTGCAGATGTTGAACAGTAAACATTTTCAATCATCTCAACAGCACTACAAGATTCAGTTTCTGATGGCTTCAGTAGCGGTGCTAAACTGCTAACTTTGGATGACAATGAAGTCCGAATATCATTTGGTTGAGTGCTGAGTGCTGAACCGGACGTGCTGCTTCCAGAGCAAAACTTCGCAGGTGACGAAACTTCCTCCAACTGACTGCTTGCACTTCTGCAGAAATGTTCGGCACAAAGGACAATGTTGGTTTCAGCGTTAGTGGCTGCATGCGCATCAAATGTCTCCGGACTGCAATGTGTCGAGTCTAGATTTCCCTGAGAAAAATGGTTCAACAATTGGGGACTACAAGCTTCCGAAAAAGCCGGCTGGTGCAACTGTTCGCACTGACCACGAGACGGATGAAGCACATTCATTCCAGGCGAAGTATGTGACAACTGACTGCTGCCGGCTTGTACATTTCTTCGCATCGACTCTGCACCAATGCTGTTCAGCTCCATAGTTGTAGTTTGTGACCAGTCTGTAGTGCTTGTTGGCAGCGACAGACGGGGATCAAGCACCATCTGACTTCCAGTGGGTAACTTGACACAGTTTGCCAGATTAATCTGACCAGGAGACCCAGCACGGCTTAACGACATTAGATGAGCATTATTGGCTGTATACTGACAGAACATTGGAGATTCAAACTGCTGTGGATAATAACCATTAAGTTGAAATCGCCTGTTGGTGCAGTACGATGCAGTCTCATGTACAGCCAACAGTGCATTGTCAACACATGTTACTGCCATGTATGATGGCATTTGGGCTGACACAGTTTCTGAACCACCATCTGCTGGTTTCCGACGTTTGCGACGCTTGGGAACAAACGGTGTGCTTGGTGGAGGCAAATCATGGGACAGTATGGTGTTCAAAGTCGTCGCACTTACCACTTCATGAGGTGTGTTAACAACAGAAGGAGTCTTCGTAGAAACTGCATGACTATCTCTATCTAAAGATACGCCACCAAATGCAATGTCCGAAGATAAACAGTTTGGCAAATCCGAGGAAGACATGTTAAATAAGACATGCTCACTACTAATCAAGCCTGCATCTTCTTTAAAATGATTAATTCTCTGACTAGTATTATCACTGTTTTGACAGATCATCTCTTGATGCTGAGCTAGTGATGCTGCAGAAACTGCACTGCTGCACAATTCATTACTAGCAAATGGATATGCACAAGGATCAGTGTAACGCTTTTGTCTGGAACCTCGAGCACCAGAACCTCGACCTCGGCCTCCTCTTCTTCCACCTCTGGACCTTCTGTAACACGACAACTGAACCACTGGTCTGGACTCTGTGTAGCCATTAAATGCATACGAATATTGCTTAAATTCTGCACTCTCGACTTTTGACAGTTCAGCACATGGTCCAGATTTATCACACATCAACTGTTTGTTGTCCAGCTGAATAGAAACAACTCCGAGTTCCTGCAACCTCTGCCAGCTTCCAGCAACCGACTGCTCAATCTGACTCGTGGCATCCTTCAAGACATCAAACTTAACATGAACTGATCCACCATGCTGCTTTGAACTGGAGCCTTTCATTGCAAAAACTTCGAAGCTACCACATCTAAAATAAAACAGAATTTTAAACAACTCTTTCATATCAATAATGCATACTAAATTCATACGCTATATATATGAGTAGTGTTGTTACGGTTTCACGCTGGCCGAGGTCGGTCGGTTTCGGTCCGATTTTGGGGAAAAAACCGCGGGGGGAGGGGGGTTCCGGTTCTGTACGGTTCAATTTTCTGACTAGCACCAAAACCAGGATGGATGTGCAATGATAACGCTCCTGTCAGGGGCGCTTTCGGCTCACCACTAGACGTTTGCCAGAGCAAGCTCTGTGGGTGGGCAGGCGACGGAGCATTACTGAGACAGAGAGAGAATGGGGAGGGGCAGCAGACGGTCACGGTGCCCACTAACAATAGTTTTGGCATAAACGCACCACTGCAGACTGCGCGGCAAGAGACAAACTTCAGACACTGCACGACATCGACCACTGAGTTATAAACCTGCAAACTAATCCTGTAAGTTAGTACCGGTAAGTAAAATATGAATTTACATAGTGCATAACGTTAAAATTAACCACTAATGCGTACTTGCTTGCGTCGTAACAACATGCACATGTGGTCCACAATGTCCAACCTTCGGCACCTGCAACTTGCCAAACGACGGCGACGGCAAAATGTGAAACTGCACGTATCAAGCGAGTCCTATCAGGATGCTTTACCCACTAAGATGCTTCGCCCCACGGACGTCGTATTCTTGGTCCATCTGTTTTGGTCATCTGCACAATTTTATAATGTGGAAAATATGCAAGGGCCAAATGTGAAAGGAGCAGAACCTCCGTAATTTCAGCGCAACAAGCGGCGGGTGGTAGACATTTATCATATAGGCCTACACAGGCCCGTAGACCAGGAGACAGAGACAGATGAAAAGATGGAGAGGGAGAGAGGACGACACGTGCAGAGACATGCGGACGCGGTCAGCTAATCAGCAACGAGAGACACAGAATGATGATCATAGTGAAGACATTGTTTTTGGAGATTACTGCTGCCCTGCATGTTATAGATTATCAGGACACTGAGCGCAGGAGACAAGTTCATGGAAATGTGTGAATTAAATTGAAAGATAACTGCTGCACAAACCTATACATCCCTATAAAGGTAGACTAAATACAGTATGACTGTATTTAGCAAACACCGCTTCTCTGAGTGACATTGGCACTAATTAGTTAGTCGCTGCCAGCCGTAGGTCTTCCGTGTACCCACACTACTACATTCATTCCAGCCGCACCCTCCCCCCACACACAAGGTACAGTGCCCCCAGCGATCACAGCTGATAACACTTGCGGCGATAAAGAAGCGGGCAAGAAGAGTCACCGTGCCGCTGCGGTCGCTCGTCTCACTGCCACGTACAGGTACTATTAGGCCTAACGTTCACAGGCACTAGACATTAGACATTAGGTGCCGATTTCGATAACAACACTATATATGAGCTACAAGATCATGCATGTTGCAAGTTTGTCATTTCACATGTAATCTATCTACAGTCCTAGGATTAGGGTAAGGGGTTAAGGAAAGGGCAAATGGTTAGTGCTAACCCAAATGCTCATCGTAACCATATTTCTAACAGCCATGCAGTATACAGCTTGCATATACTGTACCTTATAAATTTAGTACCGGTACACTAAACTGCTAAATTACCAACAACTAGCCATATCATTACCTGTAATTGTTAGTTTAACCATCCCCTAACTTTATTCTAACCATAACCCTATCCCTAACCCTGCCGTATATACGCACATCCGCCGATCCACATTTTACTCGAGACATTAGACTTGACAGGCTACAGGACAACAAGCGCAGCAAAGGGCGGAGCCGATTCACAACTACAACTCCAAGGCCGCTTGACGCAACTTCAACCATGTAGTAAGTTATGTTCACGTTGAAAATTACTCATGCATGTAATGCAAGAACAATACAAACTACCTTTTAAACGAAGATGACTATCTGCGAATCCCTTTAACTTTACGTAAACAACGCGTCGCCATTTTAACCCTTGTTTACGTTGCATATCTCTCTGTTGACAATAAATAAGTAAAGTAATAGGGACGCATTATGCCATTTGCGTCACGAATCACGGTGGTCCGTGGTCAGCTGGTCACGATCTTAATGGTCACGATGGTTCTGTGCATGGCCGTACAAAAAGTTTGCGAATAAGTACTTTTTGCAAGAAAGTATTTTTATTTTATTCACTTTATTATTCTGCACAAATCTGACAAACTTCAACACAATGGCAGGCTATATATTTTTGGCATAGGCCTAGGCCCTAAGCCTGTCAGCTAATAACCCAGCAAGATAGGCCTATTCGCGATGTCGACGTCGTCTTATACGGTATCAAACACAGCCTATGCGGTATACCCGTGACAAAATGTATCTGTGTCACTAGTTCGCTGACATTTTCGTTTGGCTCGGCTTGCGGAAGATCGAGATGATCAAACGAAGACTTTGAGGCGAAACGCTGATTTTATACTCTTTTGTCATTTTCGTGGGTATGCCTGCAGTCCGTCGATCGCCGGTCGATGGTCGTGGGAGCCTAGAAGTACTTGCGCCGGTTCTCGAAGTACAGGTCTCTCATGGCGCGTTCTTTGGCGGTGGGCTGATGCAGAGACTTGTGGCGCACGTGGTGTATCAGCTGCGGCTGATGATCCCAGAACGGAATGCTGATGTCGTCCGTGTAACGGAACGCCAGGTGCGCGCTACAACATCACCAATCACATCCAGGCCCGTCGAGAGGGTGGGATAAAGGGGTTAGCTACCCCGGCCCCGCGACGTTTGGGGGCCCCGCCATCTGCCAGAAATATAAAGTACACCAGAATGTAGACCTACCACGGTGAATAAAAAAAATTTAAAAAATTTTTTCCAGAGGGGCCCCGTCAAAATGTTTGGGGGCCCCGCGAGAATGTTCCCCGAACCCCGTTGTGGCTCTCGACGGGCCTGATCACATCCATCCAGGGTGGTCTTTTGCCAGTGCGGGGCCCTTGGCACTAATTTACCCGCGGGGCCCCTGATGCAACATAATGATCTGTGACCACACTACAGCACAAACTGTATAGGATAGGCCTAAAAGTCTGTAGGCAACGTAGGCGGTATCTTTTGTGTTTTAGGTCTTGGGTCCAAATTTTAGCTCTCTCCCCTCCCCTTAACGATTTCTAGAGCTTTTACGCGCAAAAGCAGCTACTGCTTTTAGCGCGTCTTAGCCATCGCAATTCTGTCCGTCCGTCCATCCGTCTGTCACACGGGTGGATCAGGCAAAAACGGTCCAAGCTAGGATCACCAAATCTACACCGTCGGCTGCCTGGAAGACT
>Ga0056128_1002857_pt1 | contig 20809 bp, 15 predicted proteins | sample WorMetLIZISLAND2_FD_71113 | JGI IMG/M metagenome (GOLD analysis project Ga0056128, IMG submission 71113) | Marine gutless worms symbiont microbial communities from Max Planck institute for Marine Microbiology, Germany - Olavius geniculatus... ... | reverse complement strand
TCTTCCCTGGTCTGCTCTCGCTTAGACTACGCTAATTCTCTTCTTTTCGGCACCACTCAGAAAAATATCAACCGTCTTCAGCGCGTCCAAAATACACTTGCCAGAGTTGTTGCCAGTCACACTGTCCCTCGTGGTACTCGCTCATCTGATATTCTCGAGGATCTGCATTGGCTCCCAATTAATCAACGCATTGAATTCAAACTTGCCACATTGACATACAACATTCTCAACTCCTCTCAACCTGCTTACCTACGTTCTCTGCTCAATTATCACACTCCCACACGTTCCCTGCGTTCTGCTAATACCAATCTTTTGTCGGTTCCACGTGTTTGCACAACCTTTGCCTCCCGCGGTTTTAGCATTGCAGCCCCCACAGTTTGGAACTCACTACCCTCTAGCATCTGTAGTTCTACCTCTGCAGACACTTTCTGTTGCCTCCTTAAAACTCACTGCTTCCAGCAGGCCTACTGCTCCTCCTAGCGGCTCAGCCAAGTGCCTCAGATTCGGCCACTGGCTGTCATTGTGCACTTTAAATATGCACGTACTTACTTACTTACTTACTTACATTTGAAGCAGATGGTTTTTCTATAAACTTTCAGAGAACTTGTATTACGTAAAGGGGTTTGCATATATTGCAATACAATATAATAGGTTGTGCTATTGTAGTTATTGTTATATTTGGTTTGTTTTATTGCACATGTGCAAATGCTTTAAGTGAGGTGGGTTTTGCTCTGGAATGTTGCAGACGGCTGCCTGAGCCGGCAGTTCCATTACCTGAGTATTTAACAGAATCACCTGGTGATCATGTACGTACTGTTTTTTTTTAGCTAACAGATTAATTGGTTGTTTAGATTGATGTTGATTGCGAAGGATAATGCTGCTATTTGAGAAACACAGCAAACTCTGCGTGTATATGATCCAGATCCTGGACTGCATTATCAAGAATGTGACTGATTATTCCTCAGGCCACTCTCTACCACAGTGTAAAATTTCATTAAATGCCATTCATAACTTGCTGAGATGACATACTGTGCAAATTGTCATTTTATGCTTTATCTCCTACTGGCAAATAATCTTGGCCCCAAATCCATAAAAGATTCCGAATCACCACCAAACACTAGTCAATTCCTGCTTCAGCCATGTTTAACTTTTCCATAAAATTTCATAAAAGTTTATTTGTAATTTTTTGAGTTATTCAGCGAACAAGCAGACGATCAAATGGACAGACCATGTCAAAGAACATCTATTTTCTTACAAGGTAGATCATAGATTGAGAAGTCGAATTGTGCAAATTTTGACTTTGTTAAATTCACATATTTTTATTGCTTTTACATTCTGCTTACTTTACTAGGTATGTGCATGAGCCTTTCTTTGATTTCCTACAAGTTTTAGAATGGCAAGTCATTGATTGTCGGTCCATTTTTGAGAATGTTTACACCGTATGAACATTTATACAGCTTGTTACTGGCAGGAAGCCGATCCTAATGCAGTTCCTGTTTACGATTTGCTGAGGATCCAGCTGAAAGGCTACGACTTTGCCGTCCTTGAATCTTTTGCCAGATACATCCACAATATCAGCGACACATTTGGGCTGGACGCTTCCGCGTGAGTTGGCACCAGTTTTATTACGCACAACAGCAGCTACTGCTGTAGCACATGTCATCATCGCAATTCTGTCTGTCAATTTGTCTGTTTTGTCCATCTGTCTGTCCGTCCATCACATCAGTCAAAAATGGTGCAAGCTAGAATTACCAAATCTTCACCTTCGGCTGCTTGGAAGACTCTAGTTTCAGGAACCGTAAAGCTTTTCGATAAATTCGAAGTGCGTCACACCAAGCGAAGGCACTAAATGAGAGGGGGTAGGAAAGGTTTGCGATCTTTAGCTGATACGTCGTTGGCTGCCGCTCGTCTGGTGCCCTCTGGCGACTGACTTAGATCTTGTTTTACTGGGCTTTCAAACATGCACCACTGTTGCACGTTTCTTATTGCGTTAGCAAGGCTTTTCTTGTTTGCGTACGGGTAGTGGCTTGGCAGCATAATGTTTAGGATGTTGAGACTTGTGATCAAAAGATTATGAGTTTAAATCACTGTCAAGTGACTATCAAACATTGCGCAAGCTTATCGGTTTGATACATGGTCAGCAGCTGCTTGGCGCTTGCTCTACATTGATCGAATGAACCACTTTGACTCTCTCAATGGCAGTGCGGTGGTGACAGCACCTAAGCATTGACGCATATATTACTCATACTATCAGCGATGTTGTGCGTTAAAAGGTAGGGAACAGGACGTTAGAAATTATCAACACTCAGCTGCCAATTTCTGAAGATGAGATTGTGTATCCTCAGAGTTTGAATTCTGCATTTAAATTCTTGAAAATAGAAGATATTCAGTTCTAAATGGTATTTTTGTCAAAAAAATTTTTTGGACAAAATACACTTTTTGGGGGGGGGAGATGGGCCATTGCCTCCTCGACCATTCCTGCTGCAACACCAGTGATTACTACTGCTATTACTAATGCCCACATTTTTCCGCAGGCTGTGGAATTTCGAGCCGAGCCACGGAATTTGCTCTTTTCCACGGAAATTTTGATATATTTGCAGATGTTCGCAAAAAGTTGGAAAAAAATAGCCAACCATTAGTATGATCGTTGGCTTGATGATGCAATTTCATTATGAAATCAGACGGAAAAGTTCAAACTGAACTGCCTAAAACTGTGGGCCTTACTAATAGCTATTGCAATGCGGCAAAATTGTATGAAGCGAGGACAATGCAACTTTGACTGATTGCACTTTAAATAAATACTAATAATTTTGTTTGTGTGTTGCTAGAATAACTGATCACAATGGCAGCCTACAATGACGGAAGTTTTTGAATGGAATAGAGCTGAGTTTACCCACAAACGGAAGGGCATGGTGAACCGCTGAGTTTGGACAATGTTGCCGCAGTAAGCCACGGAATTTTGCAAACTGGCCCACGAAATTTGGCAATATTTTCCATGGAAAACTGCGGGCCCTAGCTATTACTTTGCTGCTTGCTGCGTTGTTGGTTGTTTAGGTTACCAGTTCCTGCACGGACGTCACGCATCCACATCTACAAGCCTCTGAGCAGCGTCGTTGAGTCCGAGTACAACTTAGCACTGTACGAACGAATTGTTGAGGTAATTCTGTCGGTGTGCTTGCGTAAATTGTTTTCTTTCCTTAGTTTAATTAGGCTGCTGTAAGTGCTCTAGTGTGCCTGGCATGTCATGTAACATGTTTGTTGCAAACTTTCACTGGTTCGTGTGTTTACTGAGCAAATAAGCGATTGATTAATTGGTTGTAATTTCGATAGATCTTTGGATCAATGTCCCACTGTTCTTTCATTATACAACCAGCGCCGTTTCAGAATTGATGTAGGGCTGGTAGCTTTCAAAATTCTTTTTATCTATGACTATAGGTGTGTGACAATTCAATGTCGGCATGGCAGTGAGCCAGGAGGGGGCATTTGGCCCCATAAATTTTGACCTCTTTTTTGTCAGACCAAAATGCTTTTCCAAAACTACAAATTTGCAGCTGAAAGAAAGAATTTAGATGCATAGCATTAATTGAAATTCTGAACACCTGTGTCTCCTCTGTTGAAAATTTGCAGCTGTGTCAAAACTTACAACTTTCCCCCCAACCGTTTTAACCAGTGATGGAGCTGGAAAAATGATGATTAATTAGTCGTTATTTTCTGTAAAACACTATCATTGATACTTAGCATTAGTGCCATAGATCTGTAACCCGCTGTTGTTTGTTTAACACTTTTATATCACTGTGTTTGCAGATTGAGAATTTATCATCAACATTAACACCAATATTGATAGAATTATTTCAGACAAATATTCCAGCAGGTGTACAAATGACTATCAAACCGGTAATATAATGTTTGTTTTATTTCATCTGTTGAACTTCACTTTTTATGCATAAAAGCAGCTACTGCTTTCAGCGCTTCTTAGCCGTCGCAATTCTGTCTGTCTGTCCGTCCGTCACACGGGTGGATCAGTCAAAAACGGTGCAAGCTAGGATCAACAAATCTTCATTATCGGCTGCCTGGAAGACTCTAGTTTCAGGAACTGTAAAGCTTTTCCATAAATTTGAAGGGGGTCACCTCGAACTACGGTGCTAAGTTAGAGGGGATGGGAAAAATTTGTGATTTTAGCCAATAAGTCGCTGTATCTCAATAATGGTGTGAGATAGGATCTAGGTTACTATTAATCACTAATAGAAAGTCATACACTGGCTCTCGATTGCCACCAAATTCAATGACCTTGGATGTCCTTGAATGCAAAATAGGGGTTTTTAATGGATTTTTGGTGATTTCGGGCTGCGAGACATATATATTTCAAGAGTGAATTGTGCTGAAATCAATTGAGATAGACATGGAAAGCTGCGTATGAAATTTTCAGCATTGAACGTAGCTTTCGACGTAGCTTTTCAAGTCTTGATTTTCTACGTTCAAGGAACCTGCACATGAGGGTATCAAAGAGCGGTATCCCGGTAAAAGTCGTTATTTTACCGTTGTTGGCCAGTCTTTCGTAAAAACGGTTGTAGATAGGCATGAGCATGCTGCCTATCACAACAAGCATTAGTGACGAGCTTTTCAGTCGTATCAACATCGATGACTTTGAAAGACCCTGAACTTCCAAAATAAGCCTTTTTGGATTTTTGCGATCTTTGGCTGCAGCACACACTCCAAGAATGAACTGCGATGAGATGACTGGAGATAGACTGACAGTTTGCGAACAGTAACTGCTATAAGCTTTCGCGCATCTCATGAGCATTAGCTCAAATTTCTTGTAATGTCCTGGTGGCACATTGGTTAGAACATTAGACTTACAATCAAGAGGTGATGGGTTTGACCTATGATCGGTTCGCTGTTAGTTAAAACATGTCGGAACATAATCAACCGCCAAGATCAACTCAGCCTTCTGTCCCTCCAGGGTAGATGAATTATGCCTGGCTGGAATTAACGTGGGCGTGTTCACTTATGTCTGGCAACATGTCAGTGGTCATGGAGCATAATACAGCTTTGACGTTGTATTCTGTCCCATTTTAAAATGCTGTCCTGCTTTTGATAACCCAATGTTGTCAAATTACATCAGATTGGCAGTTGCACAGATTTGCACCTATATTTTGGTGTGGCACATCATGGATTGGACACCCATAACTATCCCCTTCCCCCTTGACAGTACACTTGGTTTTGATGACCAGATGTAGTGAGATTGCAACAAATTGGCAATTGCACAGATTTTCAGCTATATTTTGCATCATTTTCCAGGTGTGATACACCCGGATCCCCATAGCTAGCTTTATTACTTTTTACTGCCCCTTGGCAGTGAAGTTAACCATTCCACATTTTCATAGCATCCGTGGCCACTAGTTAATGTGTCACCGTGCGTTTTTTTCTGCAGCCGGATGAGGAAGAGGATGATTTTCGTTATGTGCCTGACCTGACGCTCATAGAACTGAAGGCTGAGGCTGCTGAGCTGGAGCGAATTAGAGAGGAACGCAAGAAGAAATAGCAACATCAACAACAGCAGCTGATAACCTGCCTTAGTCTGGAGAAGCAATTACTGGAAACGGTGTTGTGGCAGGGGGGAAGGAGGGGCAATATTGCCCCTTAACTTGGAAAAATTTTCTTCTCACCAGAAATTTCTCCACAAAATACACAGTTTGGGGCTGGAAGTCTTCCATATTTACTATCCTGTTTTTTGCAGGGAGGGGAGATTTAAGGGCAAAGATGATATTTTGAGCACCCGTCACCTCTGTTGGAAATTTGCAGCAGTTTATAGGAAAATTGCAACTTCTTGCTGACTTCCACCAATCTTTTTAACCCACAGTGCTGCTGACTGGAAACTCATCGTTCTACCAATAAACCCAATAGACCAATAGATTGCATTTCTGTACACATGTATTATGACTTTAGCAACACAGTAAATGAATATCTCTAGTGTCAAACGTTCAGACAGGAGTTTTTCGGCCCGGACCATTTCCTCTGACTATTTCTCAGCGAATTTGATAATTTGAACAGTTGCTCTCCTAGTAGCTTTGGATCAATTTGGCCAAACCAGGCAATTTCTAGGCCTTGATTTCTTTGTGATGTTGATGGAAAGTGAATAATGTTTTATGTCATTTGTTATTTTTGTTTACTAGATGATTATGATGTTCATTTATCACAGTGCAGTGAACATGATACAGTGTTCATCAGAATAATTCATTATTCTGTTAGTGTGAATCTGGACTCTAAATTGCAGGATAAAATAGTGACATAATGTTTAGAACAAATTATGTAATTAACGTTTTTAGTTGTTGATGTTAATAACAGTAGATAGTCCTTTGGTGAGCAGATATAACTTGGAGTGAATGTGGAGACATGGCTACAAAGAACCAAACTGTGGTGGAAGACGATGTTAGATTAAAGTGATAAACCTAATAGTTAACTTATGAAAAAGTAATGATTAGTTAATTGTTTAGTCTTTTTATTTCAATCACAGGTCCATAGCAGTATAGTTTGGATTGGTCCGGCATATCTGGTGAGCGCAAACCTATGTTGGGGTCTGGGGATTGTATTTCAGTGGGTAGGGGAGAGCTCTGGTGGGGGACATGGGGGCAAAACACTATGAAGACAAATTCTCAACAAAAATTGGCAAACAATATTTTGCTTCCATTAAATGTAGTTGGGGAAAAAATACATATACATCGGAACATTGGCACAGCAGCTGCCAGACTTGATGAACTGGCTGCTATTGCCCTAAATTAAAAATTAAACTCTGATCATTGTCCAAGAGCATGCGTGTCATTGTTTAAACCACTTTTATAGGCAGGTCATATGTTTTTATCATTAAAATTTGTAACACTTAATTGCAGGATTGCACTATACTTCTCCTGCCCTGAAAAACTGAACATTATGAGAGTTCATGTTTCGTCGAGAAGTAGAATTAACAGTATGGTTGACACTTTCTCTTAAAATAAATACCAAGATAATTGTAAACATGAAGTAGAGTCTAACTTCGGCATTATCTTTTTTTCTAAGATCCAACATTTGCGATTATCTATCGGATAGATAATTGGAAATGGCAGATAACACCAAAGTTAATCCGGACATTACTAATTAACACCAGCGAGCTGCAATGCAAATGAATACGTGTTTTTTCTTAATCCTTACGGATCAGTAATTTTCTAATTGGTATAATTTAGTTCACTTTTTGGACAACCAGAAAAGTTAATCAGACTTGGTTCTTAGTGGATGTCAGTTTAAGAGAAATGGATTAAAAAAGAGATGATCTTTCTTCTCGACGAAACAAACTCACGTATTGTATAGTTGCAGATGTGACAATAAAAACGAAACAACTGTTTTCCAGTAACGGAATTTTCTTTGCACTTTTTCACGTTCAAATCAGCAGTCTGTCAAACATTGCTATCAAAGCTCTAACTACTAAAACGTTACCAAGTCATTGCTACGAATAGCTATTGTGGACAGTATTGTTTTAAAGCACAACCGTCTTCAAAGTTCTAGTATAAACAGTCGTATAGCAAACACTGGCATTCGGCTTCTAAGTCACTAAGACTAGTAAAAATTCAACAAATCACAAAAAAACATTTGCATCCAAATTCTACGCATTATTCTAGCTATAATGCAGCTACATCAACCGCTACAAAAATACTAATACTACAAAAACAATAATGCCTAAAACGACAAAACGTTCTTTGTCTTGTTAACGATCAAAGCGCAAGACTTGAGGCACAAGTTTGCAAGGGCAAATATGCAAACACAACGAGACGTAATTCACACTGTGTGCCAGATGGGGCCTACATACTCAACTCACATGGACATGACGGGATGCAAAATAAACATGCTGGGCGGAAAAAAAATCCCAAGGCTATTTTGAGGATCGAAAAGCTCAAATAGATTGTCTGATCGGCTTCATAAAATCATACGTGTAGATTGTTTGTCAGACTTTTTCAAAGTTTTCTTGCAAATCTAGCTGATGTAATCAGCAAATTAAGCCAGGTGTTCCAGCAGAAAAAAATTAGCCGGGCTGATGGTCAAAAAAATTAACAGGCTGGAACTCAAAATCGGGGGCTGAATATGGGCACGGTTAGACGGAACTGTGAAAAAAGCTGGGCCAAATAATTCATTTGATTTGTTGCGTACACATTAAAAGGTCTTTGGCTGTTATCAAATGCCCTGATATCTTGAACGACAAACTTCAAGTGACGATCCTGGGCAATTTTACCACTATCAGCAAACTGCATGATCGAAACATGTATTAACTAAAATCACAACACCAGTAAACACTTGCTACGTTAAAGCACACATCTCTGAACGAGTTCTAACGAACATCTAGACACCAAAACATGATCGCAGATTGACACAAAATGCTGTAAACATTGACTACACTACAGCAGTCTGCCAAATGCTGCAGACACACATGCACACAGTAACACTGAGAGAGTTCTACTGCATAAAGCCACTATATAGGCCCGTAGCCTGAGGGGGTATTATGATTTCTACTGAAGCTCCCTCCTATGTCAGCCGAAACCAGTGTTGAATAGAAATAGCCCCAAACTCCACCATCCAATGTGATTTTTTTGAGCTAAAAACACACAAGAAATGCATTTGCAGCCTGGGAGATGCTCGACTCCACTGGGGGAGCTTAGAGCACTCTCCAACTGCTACACAGATTAATTGAGGGTGCCTTGAAGTGGAGTCAAACCGCCCTTTGGAAAAGTCTGACTACGAGCCTGCTCTATGACATTTGATTGAAAGTTACAAAAGTCATACACTCAGTATACACAGACGAAACACTGCAGAATGTAGGGGGTTGTGCAAAACAAAGTGGAACAAAACAACTTGCTTTTCATTTTCATTCTTTGCAGAAAGCTACCCCGGGTAATGCAACCGATCAACAGCACTAAGCTACTTACATAACTATCAAAAGTGCTCAACGTGACCACACTATCTTTAATAATAATCGTTTTTGAAAACACAACTGAGCAAATATCTATGTAAAGCTTGCGTGCGAAAGTTCCACTTTATATGCACCACCATGTATATTACCCGATATATTAGGGGGCTCTGCTCCACGTGTACAAAAACTTTCATCAAAAAAATCTGTAACTTCTGAAGACATGTTGTACACAAGTAACACTCACACAGACACCCTATTAGGTACACAACGCCACCCCTACACTAAGAACAATCTCGAAATGTAAATAAACAAAGACTGGTCTCGCTTTACTAGAATGCACGATTTGGAAGAACAGTCTTCGCAATTGCATATATCAGTGTGGTTAAGACAGCAGTGTGAAATTTGCGCGATCAAATAGCGGACAATTAAACACACAGAAAACGATGCAAACACACACATACAAAAACACAACCGACACTACAAAACAGTCACGATTAATGCATAATTAATTAATAGGCTGTAGAACAACAATTCTGCATATAAATAACAAGCAAAGCAATACTGTGCATACAATATATACTATTATGTACAATAAATACAGCATCAAATGTAAAGTAATCGCAAAGTCCTTAGCGACACGCAAGACCCATATGGCGGTGCTGATCTCCATTTCCTTAGACACCAGTTCACACTGCAAGACTGCAGATATAGAGCTAGTGCATTGCACGGTGTGGCTTTTATGCTGCTACTGTCACTGGTATTCACTGCATCAACCCGCAAAGGGATGGCCAAGCTGAGTTGGCCTGGTTAAGAAAGAACATGTCAAACAGGACATGTTCAACAGCTTCCTTCCGTCGCCAAATCAAAGCATTCTTTTTTCAACCTATAGCCATCTCTAGTCCCCACCTCACCCCTCACCTCAGCGCCTCATATTCGGTGAGTTTCTCGCCAACATTGTGCACTTTATAAATTAAATTTACTTACTTACTTACTAAACAGTATTTAAGAGTCATGAGACTGAAAATTCAATTGGGCAAACCGACACACTGGACTGGCCACACATGTTTTCACCAACAGCTGCTTTGAGTATAATAAAGTGATGACGATACTAATAACGGCAATAATAATGCTAACTCAAATGCGCAATCAAATCAAAATGCTCATGCTATGTTATCTAGAAATAATTCGTCATTTCATGCATAATCAAACCAGCAGTCTTGCATGCAAGCATAACATTAAAGCATTAACCATTAACAAACAATCAAATGAAATATACTGATCACTGCAAACAGCTATCAGTCGACTATACTACCTTGCAAATTGACCAAATAACTATCTGCCAAGCAAAAACAGTCAATGCATTTGGCAAACGTCATGCTGCAAAACTGCACCTTTTGCAATGTATGAACATTTTTCTAGTGAATTCAGGCACAAATCAATGCACACGGACATGTACACAGGGTTCCACAGGTATTTTGTAGCAAAATTACCCGACTTTTCCAGTCATGCAATAACAATATCCCTGACCTTATCGAAACAATAACCCTATTGCACAAATGTCAAATGGTACGCTTTATCAAAAAGTAATGAAACCGTATTAATGGAGCAATATGCAAATGATAAAAGCTCTGGTTGGGGGGCCAAGGGAGCGAAGCCCCCTGAAGCCGAAACACTTCTAACTTTTGGATGTTTAATGGAAGCTGCAAATTTGCCTGCTTTTTAATATTTGGAAACACAAAAGAATCACAGATATCTGCAGTTTGCATGATTCAAGATCATTTTCCCTGAATTTTAAAAAATAATATTTTTCCCTGACTTCCCTGACCACACAAATTCCCTGACTATTTCCAGTTCTCCCTGACCTGTAGGAACCGTGTGTACAGTAATAATACTAAGTACGAGAATAACACATAGCAGGCAAAATCCTATTTAGATGGAACATACTGTAGCATGAACACACTGCACACCCCAAAAACTCCACAACCAGTTGTATAATCTAAGCGAAGTAGCAAAAAAATGTGGTCCATGCCGCTGGAATCAAAACAAAACCGAACAAAAATACCCGGTAGCAAAGAAAGAATATGAATACACCAACTAACTAAAAAAATCTGTGAAAAAAATGAATATATACACAATTTCAGCTAAAAATAATAATATGTATCCTTCACTGCTGAAAAAAACCAAAATCCACAACTGACATCAGCAGTAACAAAAACACACGATAAGAAATTATGCATATTTTTAAGTGAGCAATCACCAACGAAAATAACATTCTCAAGTATCATAACTGGGGACACCAAACAAAGGAAATTCGACTTCGACTATGACAAACATAAATACACTGTTCATGAATAATATATGCAACTCGATTTTTCAAGCAAAAAACAGTCAACTATTTTGTCGGTTTACTTTTAATTTTCTCTATAATAGTAAAGCAATCAACAAAAACACAATTGGTCCGTCATCATTCTGGAATGGCAACAAAACATTTTTAATAGCAGTACCAACGAAAAATGTCAAGGTATCATCCAAGAAAAATTAATTCTGAAATTGAAAACAAAACACTGTGCAAATCAAACAAGTTGGTCCTCTAAAAATCATGGTGATACAGAGATTGTTATTGACCATCAGCAGAATAATGCAACATGAACACAAGTCATGACAATATTTACTTACTGCACAGTGAACAAAGACACATGGACATTATTAAATCAGTCTCAAATGATTCTTTCACCTGTTCCAGTAATGTAGTTTATATATAATATATATTTCACCATATATCTGTACAATAAATATGAAACAATGCTATGAAATAACTGACACAGCATATACTGTTTGCGACTAAACTTTATGATATAAGCTTTGGCCACTACGTTACAGTGTTAAAAAACGTTCTGGATCTGGATAACCTTTGATCAATACAGACCAGAAGCAAAATCTAATTGACCAGCACATGCAAAGTTTAGAAATTGCTGAGATATGCTGTAAAAATGTCTGCTCATGCCCCATCTGCCAATGCTAAGAATCTTGCAAAATGACCCGGAATACAAAAAAGAATGCAGATCACTACCTAGATCCAATTGACTGGCCACAAGACTACGACGATCTCTCCAGAAAAATGTGAAAATTCATCACTCGATAAGTTATGCAGATATGTTGTTATACGTAAGAAACAAATAGATACACATGAACACACATGGATACCAATTGCATAATGTGGTGTCCGTGCTAGCAGCATGGCTGAAAATAGGACAACAAATGGCAAAAAAACATTCAGCATTCAGCAGCAACCACAGACTCAGAAAAGACTTTGGCACTTAGCTTACAGAACACAGTAATATGAACACAAAATGTTAATGTATGCATATAAGTTGAAATGAGGCCCATCAACTTAGGCAAATATGCAGAAAAGTGCCAAACACAAATGGCAAAGTGCGAGCAAACAAAAAAGTGAACCAGCAAGATGTGAAATCTGAAAAGCCATGCACCAGATATTGCACTATACCAGTTCCACTATGACGAAGCTGTCTGCGCGAGATGTATAACGTAATATGCCTACACAAGAATTGTCCACTCCATGACTATTCAACAGGAAAACAAGAAATATACAGTGTGCTCCATAAAAATGCTGCCATTTGTGCTTAAAATTATAACAACTTTGACAAATATGGACTGAATTCATCAGCAAAGAAAAGTCACATCACTGACAGTAACTAACAATTTTTTCACGACCCCTGTACCAAACAGGCCTAACAGCACAGTTTAACATTCAAATTTTGTAAGGCAGCGCAGCAACAGATTTAAAGTCCATATTTGCCAAAATGACTACAGAAATAAACACGGAAGCCATTTTATGGACCAAAATGTACATTCCTATAGGACGACAATGAACATCTATGACAAATACTAGATCAATAAATAACTCGGGCCTACACTATGCTGGCAGAATGCTATTGGCAAGACTGAGAACTTCGTAGACAGAAATGTCAGAAACTGAATGGGAGTGGCACTAGGGTGGTTAAAAAGAAGAAACAGGAAACTGGCAAAAACTATGACAGATACCACAATGCCACCTTGTAAAATATATGCAGACAGAAATAAAGATGAATTTCAGAAAACAGTTGGAGAAAGACGAAGGCAAAAGAACTGAATAGGACAGACTTTCTCTGGATACAGACAAAAGGTATGCTTTGCCTGGAGCCTAATGCACTGCACTCGTAAGTCACACAAGTAAGCAAAGTCATCCCTATGTGGATGGCCACCAAGTACGTGAGATCTGATCTGAGATCTATCGGCTATCGCCGCTGTGATTCTTAGGTCCACATACCTTCACCTCTTCTCCCGTCTCTCGTTGTTTCACGACCCAATCAAATTCAAAGTCATACGCAATGCCGCTCTGCGCCGCAAGTTTTCGGAACACGTCGTGCACGCGCTGGTAGTGAGGCAGCTCGTCCTTGCGCATCGCCCGTACGTAGTCGAGATATCGTGCAAACTCGCTGGGAAAACCCTCAAACAGTTCGGCCGATTTCAGCTGCTTCTTCATTTCACAAATCTGTCCAAACTTCTCATCACGGTTCCTGGCTGTGAGTCCCTGCCATGGCAGCGAGCCACGGAGGAAGAATGCCCAGACGTAGGCCAGGGACTCGAGATCATCACGAGGTCCTTCTTCGTGGCCAAGGTGAGCATGGATCCCAGCGTAGCGCACAGTGCCAACCATTGGATGAATGACCTGCGTCAGCGTGCCCACTGAGAAACGTTGGCGGGTGATCTTCTTCGTCAGACCCAAGTCAATGATGTACACCTGGTGAGACTTATCGCCGACACCTATCATGAAGTTGTCCGGCTTGATGTCACGATGCAGATACTGTTTTTTGTGGAAAAACTCCAGAATGGACAGCATCTGGTCGACCAACATTAGCGTCGTCTTGAGCGTAAACTTGTGGTCGCAGTAGACGAACAGGTCCTGAAGACTGGGGCCGAGGAGATCCATCACCATCACATTGTACATTGGCTCATGCAAGCCAAACCAGTACACCTCAGGTATGCCAGGACCACCCTGTAGATGTCGGTAGATGTTACCCTCGGACAGCAGCTGTGGATGCAATGTGTTCTGCGGCTCCAGTTTAACTGCTACCTGCTTCCCGCTCTCCAGCAGCTCGCCGATATGAATCTCCCCAAAAGCTCCTTCGTTTATCTTGCGGAGCACACGTGTTTTGACGCTACGACCAACGATGAGTTCCGGAGACGATTCATCAGCCACTGATATACTGTATGCTCGATCCCTGGCGGACACCGTACTACCGACTGCTGGCACACTATAAGACCGGTCTCTAGCCAATCTGCCCATCATTGGCAAGCTTTTTTCCGTAAGTTCCACCAACACGTCATCTTCATCGTCAGCTTGCGTCGAGTTGCCACCATTCTCCTCTTTCGATGCCTGCTCTCCTGCACTAGCACTGCCATTGCTGTTGGATGCACCGCCTGATGCACCGATGTCTGCCGCCGCCGCAGCTTCCTTGTGGGCTGCAAGACTGTCCAGCATTGTCAAGTCTTTGTGTGGGAATTTACAGTAGGTAGCAAAGTTACTCCCTCATTGCCATCTGAACCACAAAACAGTACACAGCACAGTTTATGCAGCAGCATTTCACGAAGCTTAAATAAGATGAGATTTCAATAATGGGCTACTTATACCCCTAAACATACTCAGAAGCATATAACCCTAATCCTAATCTTAACCCTTACGGTAACATAGCCCCAACCCTGGTGCAAAAATATGCAGATTGGCACATCCGCACTGTCCCGAACTGACAGCACTTTTTTGTAAATAGATTAGTTAAGCCATGGAACTCACTACCTGATGATGTTGTATCGGCATGCAGTGCTAGTAGTTTTAAGAGACGTTTAGATTTGCTCTGGCATGGTTTTAGTTTGTATTATGATTATAAACCCATCATCTAGTACCAGAAGTCAGTGTAAAAACAGTATTAGTTTAGTTTTTTGTTGACATCTGTGTTAAAGTTGTTTATTTCGGACGGAAACAAAGGCCTTCGGTCTGCTTCCAGCTATTCATTGATGATGATAATGATGATGACAGTCTGCCGACTAATGGTCAATTTCCGGACATTTTCGCATCACTTGCTAAATTCCGTGACATTACTGGGTTTCAAGAGAAGTGATCGCATTCTCGTTCAGTGCAGAACAGCGTGCATCCACGTACTGATTACTTTGATTCATGAACACAGTACGAAGCTTTGTTACATGGCCTAGATCTTCAAGGTCAACGACGCAAATAACTGCCACAATGCACACCTTGCTAAACGTATACAGCGATGCTGGTAATGCCCGAATAATTACCCCAACTGTTCGATAAATGTAAAATTTATACAACCGAGTGACACGATTTAATAGAAAAAAAATTGTACGCAATAACTGTTTTTGTTTACAATCCGGCGCCGGAAGTGGATTACGCTAGCAAAGTTCATCGTTCATCGATTTCATATTTCTGTAACTACATTAATGGACGAAGGCTAATCTGGAATCTTTGGCTAGAACAAGAACTAAACAAGTTTAGACCCCATTAGGCTTCAACTCAACTGGCACAACAATTCCTAGAAGTTTATTTTGAAGTAGTGCTTTGTCTCTGGTAGATTGTTAGCTAGAGTTGGCAATGGATGGCTGCATAATGCTTGCAGCACCATATTTTAACTCTGTGCCTGCCACTACTGAGACTGATTCTGTGAAGTTGTGAACTGGTGACTCATGTAAGAAACGCTATAGCAAGTACCGAACGCTAGTGTCAGCTGTATCATAAACTCCCTGCATCACATCTTCACACTGGCTTAAAATAAGTGAACCACAACTTCCATATGAAAAAAGTCTCACACAACCTACAAATGAATGCATAACACGAAATTAGCAATTAAACTAGAAAAGCAGTCAGAGACCGCAGACCTCCGCCAAGGCCATGTCGTTCGCCGGGTGGCATTACCATATTTGGCATATTAGCAGCAGGATCCCTTATCTGCTAACACACAAGCATGTTAACCAGGCGTCTCGTGAGCACTAGCTCAAATTTCCGGATCACCCCCAAAATTGAATCACTTGTAGTTTTGGCCATTCCCGCAAAATTTCAGAAAGATCCTTCCATAACTTTTTGAGTTATCTTGCTCAGAGAGACAGACAGACAGACAAACTCTGGCAAAAACATAACCTCCTTGGCGGAGGTAAATATCAACATCAGTGGTTTATCTCTCACTGACCTATAAACTGACTTGTGGCAGCTGTAGTCATATGGACTTATCAGCTGCATTAAACTATTCAGATCAGCTTTATAACCTGCTGTATTATTGTCATGTCACACACCAGAATGGTGCTCTTACAATAGAGTCAAACGAATCAAGCTTACATACTTGTTATGCAAAATCACAATGGACAAACAAACACATCTTTGCCACATTTAATTCACCACATCAGTGCAATTACATTTTTTTACACATGAAAGCAGCTAGACTGCTTTAGCACGTCTTAGCCATCGCAATTCTGTCCGTCTGTCTGTCACATGTTTGGATCAGTCAAAAACGGTGCAAGCTAGATCACCAAATCTTCACCATTGGCTGCCTGGAAGACTCAGGATCCGTAAAGCTTTTCCATAAATTTGGAGGGGGTCACCCCGACCTAGAGCGCTAAATGAGAGGGGGTGGGGAAAATTTGCGATTTTCAGCCAGTAAGGCACTATATCTCAGAAACGATGCGAGATAGGGCCTAGGTTACTATTAATCACTACTAGGAAGTCGTACACTGGCTCTCGATTGACACCAAAATCAATGACCATTAATGCCAAAAAAGGGTTTTTATGGATATTTTAGCGATTTCGGGCTGCGACACAGATTTCAAGTGTGAATTGCGCCGAAATCAATTGAGATAAACGTGGAGAAGCTGCGTATAAAATTTTCAGCATTAAAGGTAGATTTCGATGGTCCAAGTCTTGATTTTCTAAGTTCAAGAAAACCTGCGCATGAGGGCATCAAAGAGCAGTACCCCCGTAAAAGTCGTTATTTTATCGTTGTTGGCCAGTCTTTTGTAAAAACGGTTGCAGATAGGCATGGGCATGCTGCCTATCACAACAAGCACTAGTAATGAGCTTTTCAGTCGTATCAACAACGATGACTGAAAGACCATGAGCTTCCAAAATAAGGATTTTTTTGTTGGTTTTTGTGATCTTCGCCTGCAGCGCACAGTCTATAAATGAACTGCGACGAAATGGCTGGAGATGGACTTACAGTTTGGAACAGGAACTGCTATAGGCTTTCGAGCATCTGGTGAGCATTAGCTCAAATTTCTTGTTTTATATGTTTTGATAGTCAGCCAATCTACTTCAGTCAGCTGTAAAATCAGCAAGATAGACAAATATTAATTATAAAAATTTAACTAATTAATTATTCATTTAGTCACTTATTGAATAATATTCATAACAGTTCAGTTGATGCAGAAAAAATGCATCACATTAGTACAATCTGGCAAGGTGTATAATCAGTCAAGACAATGTCATGCAAAGTTAAGAGTGATAAACTCAGCTGCGCGACACAGTTCAGGGAATTTGTTGGCCAGCCAGCGCACTTCATCAATTCTATGACTCACATCTCGACTAGCAAAGAATATTTAATCAACTGCCATGTTTTGTTAAAACATTTTGGATTAATATTTATTCAACTACAACTGGCAAAAATTTCATGCAAATTGCTCATCATTCAAGTGAATTATGAAAAAAAGGAGTCATTTTTTTGCGAAACACTGTGTATATGTCACTTTTGATTCAGCACCACATCTCAGTTTCCGCTAGTCAGGCAGAACAGATATTCACAAGGCAAGTTCCACTAGTCAGTTCTGTCGGCATCAGATTCAGATCGGCTTTTCTGTTTCTTGCTCTGAAATGACTGAACGCTTGTCTGCAAGAAACAACACAACAGAATCACTGACCACAACTCATATATGCACTAGAAACTAGAGTATGCTCCAAGTCCTGCCAATACATGCCACCTTTGTTCACAGTGACTTTTATTTTTCCTGTGTGAAACTGTCTGTTAATATTTCAGGGTTCCTACAGGTCTTCTGTAGCAAAAATCCAACTTTTTCCTGACTTTTCCAGTCACGGAATAACAATTTCCCTGACCTTATTGAAATAATAACCCTACCGCACAAATGTCAGAAATGGTACACTATATCATAAACTAATGAAACCGTAGTAATGGAGCAATATGCAAACAAACAAAAGCCCTGGTCAGGGGGCCAAGGGGCAAAGTCCCCCCTCCTGAAGACAAAACACTATAGCTTTTGGACATTTAATGGAAGCTGCAAATTTGCCTGCTTTTTACAGGGTGGCCACTCTCCAGTCATGACCAAATTCCCTGACTTTTCCAGACATTTTAAGGGAACATAGATGGAGTATCGCCCCTCGCAACAGTAGCGATATGACGTCTATTGGCAACAATTTAAATTATTTTCCATGGAATTAACTGACCAAATTTAATGAAGATTATAAACAATAAAGGCAAAGAAAAGCGACTTACTGGCACCGCAAATTTAAATGTATGGGAGTACAAATGTGCGAGAAAAGCGAGCAGAAAAAAAAGAGTTGAATGCAAATATTCAACTAGTAATGAACAGTTTTGGAACACTTTTCCCTGACAAGATTTTTTCCCTGACATTTCCCTGACAATTCCCAGACCGTTAACATAATGCCTGACATTTCCCTGACATGTTTCAAATTCCCCGACATTTCCAGGTTTTTCAGACAAGTGGTCAACCTGTTTTTAATATTTGGAGACACAAAAAAATCACAGATATCTGCAGTTTGCATGATCCAAGATCATTTTCCCGGACTTTTCAAAAATAATATTTTTCTGACATTTCCCTGACCACACAAATTCTGCAACTTTTTCCAGTTTTCCCTGACGTGTAGAAACCCTGTATCTTCTCCCTTCCCCTAAACATCCTCCCCTTGTCCCTCCAATCTCCTCTTTGTTCCCATGAAGTGCCACAGATCAAGACAAGGCTAGGGGGTTTGTTATGCTAGTATTATTTGAGCAAATAAATGGTGATCAATATTATGTAGTATGCCACAGCCCATGGACAAGGCATGTGGTGCAATTGCCAATGCATCACTATCGTGACTTACTACTGAAGTTTTTAAAATATCGAAAGCAAACCAAAGACATCTGTGTTGCTTCGAACATTTCAGTTAGAAAGTTGGCAGTGTCTCCCCGAGGCCTGAGCCTACTTGCTCGTGGGTGCTGACCTTGTCAATCATGATGTAAAAAAATAAAGTTAACATGATATTTTAAAAAGCCAGTTAGAATTATAATTGGTAAGAAATAAAAAAGAAATAACCTGGAATGTGGTAGAGATATGTTCGCAGGCAGAATGGAGATCAACAAGTCCTTGTCGTAGCGCCTCGATGGCTGGAGTACCTGACAAAGAAACCCGGAATGTCACGCGGTATAAGTGGTGCATGTAAGTGGAGTCACGGGTTAAAAAAGGAGGTGGCGGAAAGTGCTAAGAATTTCAGTCTTACAATTCCAGCCCCAGTCGTTGCAAATTGCCCTGCCCTCCAAACCTTCTTAACTCCAGATTATCATCGAATAAAGCCTATATGCAAACACTGTATGCCTCCTCATAATTATGGCCTACAGTTTTACGTAGAAAATTTTGCCAAATTTCACGGGCCAATTCCATGGGTCAGTCTGCAAAATTCAGCGGTTTACCGCAGCAAAATTGTCCAGATTCTGCAGCATACTGCAGCCTTGCGTTTGTGAGTAAACCGAGCTCTATCCTGTTAAAAGACTTTAGTTATTGAAGGCTGGCGTTGTGCTCATTTATGCTGGGTTGCCGTTCAAAGAAAATTATCAATCTTTTTCTTCATTTTAAAAGTGCACTCTGTCAAGTTGCATTGTGTTTATATACAATTGTAGTGCATTGTGATGGTTATTACTTATTAGTAGGCCTAGAGCCCACAGATTTCGGCAGTTCAGTTAGATTTTTCCATAATATATTTTGTCTATTTAATTATGTTATCAAGCTGATAATCATACTAATCATCAGCCATTTCTCAACTTTTGCCAAATTCAGCGAAGTTCTGTGGAAATATCAAAATTCCGCAGAAAAGGGCAGATTCCGTAGCTCGACTCAAAATTATGCGGCCTACAGAAAACTGTGGGCCCTACTCATAATTTATACTTTCACCCAAAGAGGCACATGTTGACTAAGTGAATAAATATGACAGACGAAACGATGAAAATCTGCACCATGGGCCATAAAAAACAAGGCACTTTAATTTTGTCCGTATCTTCGCCAGTTATTGACCGATTTTCAAATTTTTTTCACTGGCATGCTCTGCAAACAATTTGCAATAATGTGACTATTACATTTCCCACCACACGGTTAATGTGTCTCGAGACTACCTTGTGAAATATAAAGTGAGCAAAAACTAACAATAATAACAAACATTTAGGTAAATAAAAAGACACATTAGACCAACATTGCAATGAATAATATGTATGACACTAGACTGTGTTAGACCCACACAGTTTAGTGTCATACAGACCATTCAACTCAGTGTTGGTCTGAAGTGTTTTTTCAATTTTACCAAAATGTTTGTTATAATCGTTATCAATGCATATTTCATTGATATTTCACAAGATAGTGTAGAGACGCATTTACAGTGTAGTGGGATATGTAATAAGCACGTTATTGTAAGATTGTAAGATTCTAAAAATAGGATGGACACAAAAGGTCACTAATGAAGAATTGTACAGAAAGATTCAATTGACAGAAACCCTACTGCAGAAAGTGATACAGAGAAAGTTGCGCCTCTTCGGCCAT